>ERZ773067.28-NODE-28-length-94323-cov-9.912006_pt1 | contig 94323 bp, 111 predicted proteins | sample MGYA00580622_ERZ773067 | MGnify/ENA primary metagenome ERZ773067 (study PRJEB29015, sample SAMEA2737998) | human oral metagenome | biome: human oral; feature: human-associated habitat; material: dental | place: China | collected 2113 ...
ATTTTATCAGAGACTAAAATAAGTCTCTGATTTGGTTATTTTTTGTGAAGTATGTTATATTGTTTACTGTGTATTTGTTATTGTTTTTTGTGCATTAAAAAAGGACTGTATTTAACAGTCCATTACATATCATTAATTTATTTTTTCTCATATAATTTATTAAGTTCATTCTCAATTAATTTCATATCTTCACATAATTTCTCATAATCAACTACTCTATAATCTTCATAATTTTTAGCAAATAATATTCCATCATTTTTTAAATAATGAAAACTTACCATTGTAGTATTGATAAATATAAAATTTCTATCTTCAGAAATAATAATATCTTCATAATTTTTAGAGTAATAATTTTCTAATAGAATATTTTTAATCTTTTCAAATTTTGTATATTCATCATTAATATTTTTTATTATCTGTTTAAATTTATCTAAATTTTTAATTTCAATAATAAACTTATTCTCAAAACCTAAAATATGATTATCTTGAATATTTAAAACATTATTTTGAAAACTTATAAAATCTTTTAATAGTAAACTATCATTATTTATAATATTAACATACTTAGATTTTTTAAACCACTCTTTATTAAATATAATTAAAATAAATAATATACGATTATCATCTCTCATATACTCCTCATATAATACATTACTATCTTCTAATATTAATTTAATCATTTTATATAATTTACTATCTTCTCTATTTAAATCTATGAAATTAATAATATCATTTATTTTAATATTAATAACATCAAAATAAAATAATTTTTTATTTTCAATTTTTCTTCTAATAACTATCTTATAATCCTCAATACTCGCAATATATGTATTTTCTAAATTAGTTTCATTATATATAGTGTAATTTACATAATTAATATATCTGTTTATTTTCATAAATTTTGATATATAACTATTTAATAATTTAACTATATCTTGTAAATATTCAAATCCTACATAATTAATTAATTTTTTATCTGATACAATTTTAAAATCATCACATATTTTCATTAATATGTCTGTATTATAAAGTATATGTAATGTATTATCAATATTAATAACACTATAATTAGTGATATACTCTGAATTACATTTCTTTAAAATATTTTCAATTTTATTATATAAATTTTTATTCATAAAAATCATCTCCTTAATTATATATTTATTTTCTTTTTTGAATATTTTAACAAACCTTTTATTATATCAATATCTTTAAATAAACTATCCATAGCTACATTATGTGCTTCATCATAGTCATCGCTTCTACTATATAAAAATTCTGTTTCTTCATATAATTGATTTTGTAAAAATTCAGTTGCTTCTTTATTATTAATATTTAAATTAAATTTATCTTCTATATTTTCAATAAATTCTTTCAAATAATTATAACTTTGCTCTTCATCAAAATCAATACCATTTATACTTCCTTTAAACTTATTCTTTAATTCACATTTCATACTAATCAATCTCCTCGTCTATCCATATTTTATCTATTTCTTTTCTTAAATAATCAATACAACCTTTTAATAACATAAATTGAAATTCATTATCAAAATCTATACTTTCTTTATCAGGTAAACCACATATCATTCTCTTTTCTTTAATAATATATTCAAATTTTGAAATATCACTAGAAATTATTATATTTTCATTTTCAATATATGTACTAAAATTTTCAAAACTTGATATAAAATACTTATCAAATAATTCTTTAATTTTATATAATTTATTTTCTATATCAAAAAAGTTATCTATTATCTCAAATGTTACAATATTACCACTATATGTTAAATCTATCTTACCTTGAATTGTATTAAGAAAATATATACCATTCTCATATATAACTTTACCTTCAAATTTAACATCTTTTTCTTTTCCAATTTCTTTAAATGTAATTTCTAATATATCTCCTTCAAATATAATTATCCAATTATTTTTATAATCATATAATTTAAAACTACTACATAAAATAACCTCATCATTTTTATTATCATTTTTTATATAATAATCTCCATAATAATTTTTACCTAAATTCTCTACTTTCTCATAAGTTCTTGAGTTATACACTCTAAATAAACTAGATTTTACCATACTACATAATCCTCCTTAAACTATATTCATAAAAAATTTTTGAAATATCCTTTTTTCCATATTATGTTTATATTTTGATACATTACTAGATAAAAGTTTATTTGTATCTTTATCAAAATATATTATAATTCTTTCAAATACATATACACTACCTAAAATTATTTCAATACGATTATCAAATTTAATAGGTCTTGTTGTCCAATAACTTTTCTTTCTTAATTTCTTTATATATTTTGATATTGATATACTTATCCCTCCCATTTAAATACTTTCCTCCATATTTAATTTATCATATCATTCCAATATTTCAATATTACACTAATTAATTTATTAACCTTATTTAAAATATCTTGTGTAACAATATGTAAAGAATTATTTAATAATATAAAATTATAATCATTTTCATTTTTAAAATCAAATTTAATATCATTATCACAGAAAACAATAAAATCAATATAATCTTTACAAATTAAATTAATATTTTCTCTTTTCAAATCTTCCAATATACTATCTTTATACAATTTTGCAAACATTTCTATCTTAGTTACTGACTTATTATTCAATTTAACAATTTTATCAACTGTTTCAATAATCCATCTTATTCTATCACTATTCTTCACTATATTGTTTTTTGAAATACTAACCAATTCAATATTACTTTTTACTAATATTTTATTATCTTTAGATAATTTTTTTCTCAAATATAAATTAAATTTGTCTGTAAAAATATGTATAACATTTGTACTGCTATCTATCCCTATTTCCATAAAATTTTTACTTTTATGTGATTGTATCTCTTCCTTAAATAATTTTCTAACACCTTTTTTAATTTCATCAAATTCTTTTTCACTAAACTTTAATAATTTATTTGACATAAATATCACTCCTATTCATTTATATAATCATATTCTTTTAATTTCTTTAATACAGTATCTCTATCAAAAGTATCTAATAAATCCATCACATCATCTAATGCTTCATCTTCAACTTCTCTTGCTTTTTTAAATATTTTAATTTGTTCCTCATCACTTAATTTTTCCGAATAATTAGATTTAATTTTATTAACATTTCTATTTATATAATTCCTTAAAAAATTGTCTAAATATTCATCGTTAGGGTTAAATATATAAATTTCTTCAAAATATTCTTTAATTTCATCCATTAAATTAATTCTAGTATACTCATTTATATAATTTAACAATTCTTGCATATCATTAATCTCTGCTAAACTATTCTCCAATAACTTAACAACATCAGGACATTTATTTTTTAAATCTTCAATAGTTGCTTTTCTTAATTTCATAATTTAAACCCCCTTTAATTATGTTTTATTTCAATTTCTTCTAGCACTTCTTCATTAATATTATACAACACAATAATTAAATCATATTCAAATTCTTCTTTCTTTAGCATATTATTTATGCTGTACTGACTTAACCAATACTTTACAGTTTCTCCATAAATATTATTTACACACTGTAATATTCTATAATACTTAACATCATCATTATTTGATAATTTAACTAACTTATCATATAACTTTTTACCATCTCCTTTAAACCTATCTGTAAACTTCATTCTGTATAAAGATTTTCTAATTTCCATCATCTGTATCACTCCTTAATTTATTCTATAATTTATTATATCATAATTATTTTTACTTGTCAACACTTTTTTGAAAAAAGTTTTATACTTTTTATAATTTAATTTTTTAGTTATTAACCTACATAAATTAATATGCAAGTTAATAACCTATCCTTAAACTATTTTAATAATAATCTTTTTATTTTTTTTTTACTTTCTTCTCTGCCAATTCTTCTGTTTTAAAATAATTTCCTATTTCATATCTATTATTATCAATAACATCATTATGTTCATAATCAATATTAGTAATAAAATTACTGTTAGTTATGTAATAATATTCTTTACCTTTTTCTGCTCTCCATCTTTTTTCAATGCCATACTTTTCATTAATTTTTTTAATCTTATCTTCAATAATTTCCTTTTCTTCATCAGTAACAACTATAATATTACCATCTTTATCACTACTTTTACCTAAAATATACAACCAATCATTAATTTTGTCATATTCTATAATATAATTACTTGACACTTTTATATCATTATCTGTAAATATCCCCCTCTTTAATACATTAAAATCTTGATATACTATTTTCATACCCCATTTATCAAATACTTTATCAAATTCAATTTCTAATACTTCATTCTTCATAATATTATCCTCATCTTCATATATTACTTTATATTATATTATGTTTCCATAATTATTAACTATCTTCTCTAATTCATCTTTTATAAAATGAAATACCTCCATAGTAATCTCTGTATTAATTTTAGGGATATAACTATATTTTCCATCATTATCTACTAATAAATTTACCATATCATTCTCATCATTAAATTTACAAATATTATCAATATCATAAGTATATGAAAATCTTATATCGGTATTTACAAATATTATACTATTTTCCACATTATTAATAATTTCTTCTGTATTTACAAATCTATATTTATTAGTTTTATTATTCTTTATTAATTTAATCATATTAAATTTCTCCTTTATATTTAATTTTTATGGAATAAGGGATAAACCCTTACTCCTTATTTTCTTTTAATTCAGGAAATACCCTATTTCTTGTCTTTTCATCTAACATATCAGGATTAAAATGCCCTATAAATTCATAGTACATTTTCCTAATTAAATCATCACTAACATTATGAGTTTTAATATAATCATCATAATATAACTGTATCTGCATTTGAAACATAATAACCATATCTTCTGTAAAGTCCTTATCCTTAACTAATTTTTCCCATTTTACATTTGAAAAGTTCGCTACTTCATTTCTTCTATACTTTTCAATTTCCTCTTTTAATTTTTCAATAGTATCAACAACTTCAACACTATCTTCTTTAACTTGTGAATTTTCCTTTTCTAATCTTTCCTTTTCCTCTACATACATTTCAGCAAATGATTTTTCTGTCATAATTACCTCCTAATTTTTTTTTAATTCTAATTAATTATATCATATAATTCATTTATTGTCAATACTTTCTTTTCAATAAATTTTTCAATTATTACTATCTTCTTACACCTAAAATTTTAATATTTCCAAATTTCATTGGATAATATCTTTTCTGTATTAAATGCTCTAATTTATTTTTACTTAAACTATTTACATTCCTTACTCTAATTACAATATTATCTTTCATTAAACAAGCATTAGTATAATAATCATAAATAACAAAGTCTACAATAAATCTTCCTCTCCTGTTACTTATAAAATTTCTATAATTTTTTCTTGTTTTATAGTTAATTTCTTTAAATTCACTTTCATAATAGTATTCAGGTAAATCAACTTTTTTACTCCAATCAGTTTCCCATATCATCATCTTTATCTACCTCCAATAAATTTTTTTAATAATTTTCTCTTGCTTGATGTTCCATATCTTCTTTGTAAATAATTCATAACATCTTTATGACTAGATTTTAAACCAAACTCTTTATTAATTATTTCTGATATTTCATTATCATCTTTATAATTTATTATTTCTTCCAATATTCTATCCATAATTATATCATTAAACTTGATATTACCTTTATTTATCTTTTTTCTATTTAACATATATTTAACACTTGATATAGACCTACCTAATTCCAATGATACATCTTCTATTGATAAATCTTTATCAATAAATAAATACTTTAATTTTGAAATTTCTTCATCATTCCAGTTAGTTCTTTTAATCATCATTTTCCTCCAACTCTTTTAATTTATTTTCTAAAATAAATATTTTAGTATTATTTTCTCCAATCTCTTTAATAAGTTTTTCAAATTTCAACCTTAACTCTTCTTCTTTTAACAAATACTTTTTTAATTTATTTTTTAAACTTATTTCTTTTCTCATATAACCATCTCCAATCTAATAACATTATAGCATATAACTTTTTTCTTGTTAACACTTTTTTATAAAAGTTGGGAATTATTTTACCCAACTTTATTAAATTTATCTTTTTCTGCCAGTAAAATCATCAATATAAATATCAAATCCTTTATCTATCTTTTCATATATTTTATCCAATTCTTTATCAATCTCTTTAATATCACTAATTAATTCTTTTGTTTTTTTAGATTTACTTTCTTTTAACTTTTCAGTAGCCCAAGCACCAATTAAACTTTTTAACCTACTAAAATACATCTTAGGGTCTAATATCTCTTCATCTTCTCCTGTATTTTTATCAATTCTTTTTTCAACCTTGCATAACTTAAAACAATGTTTATCACTTGTAATCCACCAAGTATCACATAATTTAAATTTCATTATAAAACACTTCCTCTACAATAGATAAATAATGTTTTCCATTATTAATAATTAGTGTTATATCTCCCTTTTCTAGTTTCCCAAAATTTATGGTAGTTATAATTTCTCCTTTATAATAATTAAAAACTTTTAATCCAATTTGTTTTTTAATTAAGGTATTATTTTTATCAAAAGTTTCAAATAATTCACTTAATTCATTATCTTTAATATCTCTAAAATTCATTGTTATTTCACAATTTTTAATTAGATTTAAAAACTCATTATAATCTAAATATCTTACCATTTACTTCTCCTTCTCTAATTGTTCTTTCACTTTTTTAATATTAAATGTTTTATAGTTTCTATAAAGATAATTATTAAAACTATTTCTAGTCCTATTTATAATTTTAATAATATCATTTTTATCCATACCACTCAATATCATATTTTTTATACCAATTTTTTCATCTTCACTATAATATTTATACTCATTCGCTAACCCTAACTGTGATAATTTATCACTAATACAAGCACTACTTGTACCAAACTCTTCTGCTAACTCTTTATTATTACAAGTAATGCTCAATGCTTTTAAATCTTCAATTTCTAATACAGTCCATTCTTTTCTCATTTTAATCAACTACTTTACTGTCATTGAGTAACATTGCTCTTTCTGTATTCCAACTTCATTTTTATATAATTCTTTATTTAGTTTAGGCTCACTAACTTTTAATCTATCTCCAAAAACTTTCATCAACTTTTCTAACTCATCTTTATTTACATCAAACTTAACTTCATATTTCTTATACTTATCATCAACCTTATTCATATCAATAGGTATTTCCTTTTGACTTTTAGTCATTGTCAATACTCCCCTATCAGTCATTATACCATTAGACTTACCTGTTGTCATACCTATTTTATACATACATTCAGTTAATCTTGTTTTATAATTATCAAATCTCATATTACAATCTTTTTTATAATCTTGTAATCTTTTAATTTCTTTCCATATTAATCCTTTTTCTTCATCATTCTTAGGACTTTTCTTTCCTACCAATTCTTCAAATTTTTTATATAAAGTTATCAATGAATTAGATTTATGCTCTAACTCATACATTAACATTTCCTGTCCATCTTTTAAGGTATCTTCATCAATATCTCCATAAAAGAATAGTGCTTCAAGTTCTCTACCTTTATTACCTAATTCCCATAAACTCATATTATTTTTACTCATAAATATTCCTCCCATTTTTCATACATCATTTTAACTTTAACTAATACTGATTTTTGATGTTTATTAGGTACTCCTTTTATAATTTTACTTTCTTTTCCTATTTCAACATTTAATTTATCAGCTTTTATTTCTATAATATCTCTTTTAACATTATATTCTAATTTTTCAATAACTCTAAACATACTAATAGAAATTGGTATGATAAATCTTATCATAGCCAATTCCTTTTTATTATCATACTTTTTTGTACTATCATAAAAAGCCATTATCTTTTTGCCACTTTCTTAACTATTTTTCTAACCCTATTTTTAAATTTTTTACTTTCTCTATTTTTTCTTACCAATCTTTCATTTTCATTTACAAGTTTAATACTTTCAAAATTATATTTCATCTTAATTTCCTCCTAATATTTTATTTTAAAATTTCAACTTTTACATTATTATCCTTAAAATCTTTTAAAACAATACTACCATTTAAATCATTTTTTAATATTATATAATCATCGTGTAAAATATATACTACACCTTTTCTTACTGATAAAGATACAACCCTACCTGTTACTGTTTCATATTGCCAATACTGTGTTTTATTTATTCTATTTAAACAAAACAAAGCAATAAAAAAATAAATTTTATTTAACATAATATCATCTCCTTTAAAATTTCATTCTATAATTTAATTTAAATAATTTATTTAAATATTCTTTTAATTCATCAATAATACTAGATATAATTTTATCATCAGATATTTTATCACACTCAATATCAAAATCATTTATATTTCTAAAATAAACTTTTATAGTATAACATTCATTATAATTTGTAAATCTTACTTTATAGATAAATTCATCAAAATATAGTTTTTCTAAATCAATATTTAAAGTATTCAATATGACTAAAATAGATAAACTTTTATTTGAATATTTTTTTATTAAATGATATTTAAATTTTTCTATCTCATTCTTTAAATCTAATGCTTGATATAAACTTGACATATAATTTTATCTCCTTTCATTTTATATAATAATAATACCATATAATTTTCAATTTGTCAATTAAATTAAAATTAATTTTCTCTTATTATTTTTATATTATACCATTGATTTTCTTTACTTTCATAAATAAATGGTACATATTCACATAACTTATCTAAAAATAATTTATTATCTAATTTCTTACCATAAATAATATAATATTTAATTTTATAATTCATTTCATCATCATTTGTTAGTCTACCACTTTTTAAAGAAAATTTATCTATCTTATATAATAAAAACTTACATAATCCACAAGTTTTTAAATATTCTAATTCAAATTCTCCATAAAAATCATTATTTTTGTATTCTTCCCTTAATTCTATTGTCTTATTTCTATAATCAATATTTAAAAATACTCTATTATCATCTAAAAAATCTTCATCTACAATAATATCTCCTTGTTTTATTTTCTTTCTATTAAGAAAACATACTGTAAATCTATACCTCTGTAAATAATTTAATAAACTTGAATAATATAATAAATCTATATAAATTAATCTATATGTTATCACTACAACATTATTATTTTCCAATATATTCTTTATATTATTATATTGTTTCTTAGTTAATACATAAATATATTCAACACCATCTAACCTTTTTAAATCTGCTTTACTTGTTACACAAATTAATAATTTTCTACTACTAGATAATTTTTTAATATTATCAATATCTAGTTCTGCATAACCATTTACAAATATACTTTCTCTAAAATATAAACTTTTCTTTTTAATAACAATTTCTTTACCCATAAAAATCAACACCTTTCATTCAATCTAATTTATTTTAACATATTTTTATCTAACTGTCAATATTTTTAAATAAAAAAGGTTGGATTTTTTTATCCAACCATAAATAATTAATCTGTTACATTAAACATCAGTTTATCAGTTCCACTTACTTTTGGTAATACTCCATCCCATTTTTCAATAGCTTGTTTTCTTAACAATTTATCTGATAAACTTTCTGTTAATATTGAATTAGCTTTTGCTTCTAATTCTTTAACCTTTAAATTTGCTTCTGCTGTCTTAATTTTTTGATTATTTTCTACTTCTTGTTTCTGTGCCAATTGTTCTGCGGATTTTTTACTTTCTACTGCCTTGTCAAATTCATCACTAAAGTCGTGGTCTACAATAGACACATTGACAACCATAATACCAAACTTACCTAAATCTTCTTTCAAGGATTTATAAATATTTTGACTTAATAGTGTTCTATCCGACACTAATTGTTCAATAGTATAATCACTTGAAACAGATTGTACTATCTCTGCAACTCTTGGGATTATTAATCTATCATTATAATTAGTTCCAAAATTTCTATAAATCTTTACTGGGTCTATTATCCTATACTGTACTGACACTTTAGTTGTTACACTTTGTAAATCCTTAGTAGATACCTCAAATTTACTATTATAGGTAACATCTCTAATTTCAAATTTATATCTTTTTTCAATTAAAGGATTACTAATTCTTAACCCTTCTTTTTCTTCTCTTACAACTTTCCCTAATCTACTAATTAATACAACTTCTCCTGTATTAACTGTATATACACCAAATAAACTTATAATTCCGATTAAAACTAATATTCCAATTCCACTAAATAAAATAATTTTTTTCATAATATTAATATTCCTCCTTAGTTCTTTCATAATAATTTAATTCAAATTTCTTATGATGTACTTTTAAAAATTCCTCCCAATTACTATCTAATTCATCTAATATAACTGTTATAGCACTAAATAACTGGAATACTTCCTCAATTTCAAACTTAAATCCAACAAGCTCGTATGCTATCGGTAATGCTAAGAATAATAAACTATTTTCAATATTTTGTTCTTTTTTTCTATTTTTTAATAATTCTTCAATATGTTTCTCAAAAGTAGCATTTAACTCATCATTTCTATTTTCAATTTCCTTAAATAATTCACCATCACTATATATATGTTGTAATAGGAAATGTAAATAATCACTGATTTCCTCTAATGTATGTTCCTTGTCAAACTTACAATTTATTTTCCAAAAATTCCATTTACTTTTTGTATCTTGCATTACTTCCCCTAATTCAGTATTTAATGCAATCAATGTATTAACCTTATTTCTAGGTCTTAATTCTGAATTATTCTTATTCTTTTCATTAAATTTTTTATCTAATAATTTCTGTCTATTAATTAATTCTAATATATCAATTTTATCTAATACTTTTAAATTATTCTCCATCTTTATCAAAACCTCCTGATAAAACTTCTAAAAATACTTCTCCAATTAATTTCATTAATTCTTCTTTATCATTATCTTTTTGATTAGTGTTTTCATTCTCTCCATTTTCTTTTATTTCTTCTAAATATTTTTTTATTCTTTTATCTATTTCAACTAAAAATTCTGTTAAATATTTCAATGATGATAAACTTAAAATTCCTTCACTATTCATTCCTAATTTCAATTCATAGTCATTATTAATAAAAATCATTATCTTACTATGTCCTTCATATTGTAAATCAAATATATTTTTAGTTAAAAATTTAACTGTTAATGGCATTATTTTTACATCTAATTCTTTAACTTCTATTTTTTCATCATTTAATTCCTTTACTAAATTTGTAACAATTTCTCCAATTTTTGTATTTTTTTCTACATATTTAAATTCTACATTTCCTAAATCTAACATCTTAAAAACATCTCCTTAATTTATTTTTTATAAGAGTGGTATGTTTCAACCACTCATAAACTTTAAAATTTACACCATTCCTTATGTTCCCAATGCTCATAACCAGTAACATCTCTAACTAAAACATTAAAAGATACATCACTCACAACACTTTTTATTACTGTATAACCTTTTGAAATAAATTGCTTTTTAAAATCTTCAAATGCTTTTTCTCTTTCATACTGATTTTTGCATAAAGGAATTTTTAAATTAGTACCTCCATAGCCATTAGGTCTACTAATCTTATTTTTACTCCTATGAGAAAAACCTAAACTATTTATAACTAACATAACTAAAATTAATAATTTCTTCATTTTACCTCCTTTGTTAAGGTGGTACGTTTCTTATGATATGTTCCCTATTGCTTCCAAAATTCAAAAATAATTTCATAAAATTTAATTTTTCTAACATACCTTAATACCTTAACCTTCCATATTTTTTTTAGTAAATAAATTGAATATTTTTAACTTAAACAATATATAGTATTTTAAAGATAAGTGCAAAAATAGTATTTATTTATCTTTATATTCTCTTTATTTACATAATTAATTATAACATACAATTTTTTAATTGTCAACATTTTTTTCATTAATTTTATCTATTTCTTTTTGAATATTATTTACACATTCAACTAATTTACTATAACTTTTCATATCATTATTATAAAACAATGATTTAAATTCTAAAATTTCTAATTTCTCTACATCAACTAATACTGTAATTTTATCATTTACTTTAATAAAATAATTATTTTTACAAGATTTTATATCATTATATGTTTTAAATAAATATTCAATTAATTCCATTCTTTTTGATTTTTTATTTCCATTATTCCAAGACTTAAATAATTCATCAAGTCTTTTAGCATATTCCTCATTAATTATGAAATCAATATTTTTTGGTATTTTACCATTAAAATATACCAAATTAACTTTTTCACAGGATATATTTCCATATCTTGCATTTAAATTTTCTAATTTCTTTATTAAATAATCTGACTGTTCTACCCAACTTATTGGTATATTATTATCTTTTAATCTAAATAAATAATTTTTATTTTTAATTGGATTTTCTAATTTAATCATTTCATAATTAATATTCACTTTATAATTTTTAAAATCATCATTGTTATTACTATAAAATTCTCTAAATTCTATATCAAATATATTTTCATATCTCTTTAAACAATTTTTTAACCTATCAAAAATATTTTTATTTAATTCAAATATATCTTCTGGAATTATCAATAAATTATCTTCTAAAAATATAATATTAATACTGTTATCAAAATTACTATACCCAATATTATGATAATTTCTAGTATAATTTATATCTTCATCTCTAAAAAAATAATTATATCTAAAATTTACTATAATTTCATCTTTATCTAAAATATTTTCTCCTATTTTAAATTTACCTATATAAATTTCTTCAGGTACTGATAAGTAAAATTTATTTCCTGATTGTGATAATATTAATTTTTTCTTTTCCATTAAATTTTTCTCCTATAATTTACAAAATCTTATTTTTTTTGTTTCTTTTTTACCTGTATTTTGGTTTCTTAGCCACATTGTAAACTCAAAATCATCGGCACTACTTCCTAGCAATGTATAAGTATAAACAATATTCAATAATTCCTTATCAATTATTTTCTTTCTTTTATTCAAAGGGAATTTACACTCCCCATCAACTACTTTACCATTGAATTGTTTTACAATTTCTGCATTACTTACATTTATTATAAACAGGACTACAATTAAAACTCCTAATTTCTTCATTACTTAACCTCCTAATAATTTTATATTTTTGTATATATCTATTTAATAAACTTCTTTTATAATTATTTAACTCTATCATAGTATATACATCATTATTACTTTCTTTTGCTCTATAATTCTTACCATTGTAATTAATCATATAATAATTACTAAAAGAATTTAAACTTAAAATAAATAATAATAAATATTTTTTCATACCTAAACTCCTCCTAAATTTCCATTTTCATATATTTTTCCTAATAATTCATTTCTAGGTAATGTCTTTATAATTTCTTCCCTATTTGAAATATCAATCATTTCACTTGTCTTTTCAGTTTTAGATAATTCAACCTTTTCAAGTATAAATGTTTGTAAATCTCTTGAATAATAGGTAAAAGATACTCCAAATTCAATATAACCATTACCATTTTCATTACTTTCTAATTTAAAATATTGAAATATAATATCATATTGGGTATTAATTTTCATCTTTAATGAATATCCTAAATCCATCATCTTTTGATTTAGTTTTTGTTCTAATTCAAAGTTATATAAATCGTATTCATTAAAATCTATATTTATTTCAAATAACATTATCAGTTATCCCCCTTTACATAATATCTTTGACTTCCATAAGCAATTTCTAAACCTTTTTTACAAGTTATAATATTCATATTGTTAAATAAATTATATGAATTTTTATTTTGACTTTTTAAAAATTTTCTTATTTCAACAACCTCATCAAAAGTTAATTTTCCATTAACAAATAAACCATCTAAATTAAATTTTGAATATATACCTTTATTTCTTTCTTTAATACTGATAAGGGATATACCCTTATCCATATCTTTTATTTCTTCAATCTTACCTAACATATCATTCTTTATAATTAACTTTAAATTCATAACTATCTCCTATCCTAAAAATTGTTGTTTTTGATTGTTATTATGTATTATAGTAACTATAATTCTATTTTTATAAGTTCTATTATAATCAACAACTTCATTCAAAAAACTTGTTACTTGAATTAACTTATCATTATTACTATAATGTAAATCAACATATAGATAATCAACATCTCTTGAAAAAGTTTTTAATAAATCTTTAAATACTTTTTCGTATTCAATTATGCTATCATTTAAATTCAAGTTTAAAATACTATTATAATCATTATAATTTACACCAATACCTTCATTTAACAAACTTACTTTAATCTGTTTTTCCATATTAATACCTCCTAAATTTTATTTACAAAATTAGTATAACATACTTTTATCTTTTTGTCAAATATTAATTTCATATTTTTTCTTATATCTTATTTTATTGTAAAATTTTTCAAGTAAATATAATCTTTCAGTATCATCAATAACCTTATCTTTCAATATAGCCCAATGTATATTATTAGTATATAAATCTGTTTCTATCTTTCTTTCATATTTCTGTACTCTTTTATCTATAATCTTTTGATTATATTTGGTTATATCATAATTCCACATATACTTTATATACTTTCCAATAATATAATTATTAATTAAAATTTCAATTAATAATATCATTCCACCTACTGAATTATGATTAATTTCTAAAATATCAAATAATTTACATAAATTATATTCTAATTTTTTATCTCTAACAATTTCAAATTTATAACTATTAACACAAACTTTATTAAACAATCTGTAATAATTTCTTCCATAACCTATTTTATTGTTTGTGTCAACTAAATCTCCTTTAAATCTTAAATTAAATTCATATTTACCTTTGTCTAAGAAATCAAATACTATATGTGTATCTAAATTATCATTAAAATTTATTCTAATATTCCAAATTTCAAATAAACTTGGTGGTTTTTCACAAAAATTTTCAACATAAGTAGGTATTTCCAACCTTTTAAATATACCTCTAACTTTTTTAATTTCTTTATTTGTCATATATCCTTACCTCCTAATATCTTAATTTCAATAATATAATACCATACTTTTATCTCTTTGTCAAATAAATTTATATTAAAAAAGACTAAGTTTTACCTTAGTCTTAAATAACTACACACTACAACTTTCACATACAGGCTCTTTATCAGCCATTATTGATTGTTTTTGAGTTCTCCAGTAGTATAATGATTTTATCCCTTTTTGCCAAGCGTGGATTATAATACCTAAATGTTCTTTCATTGTTGTACTACTTTTAATATTAATTGTCGTACTTATTGATTGGTCTATATGTTCTTGTATAACTCTAATTAAATCTAACATCTTTTTTTGGTCTATATCATAAGCACTCTTATATAAATGTTTATTTTCATTTGTTAAAAATGGCATAGGATATACTGTTTGTAAATAACCATAATCCCTAATTTCTACTTCACTACTAACAGGTAATACACTAGGAGAAGTTTCCATTAAATATGCACTGCTTTGATTAGGTGCTTGAGTTAGTTGATAGGCATTATATAATCCATATTTTCTAATATCTAAATCTAAATTAATCCAATCTTCCTTTGTTGGTAGATTTATATTTATATTTTCTAGTATTTCTTTAACTTTATCTGTTACAGGTTTTAATTTAATATAACCATTTATATATTTTTCTAATGCTTTTCCATTTGCATATTCTGACTTTTCAAAATATTTAAACTTACCTCTTTCTTTAGCAATTAGCATACTTCCATATAATGAATAAAATCTAATATACATAAATAATAAATTTGTTAAATCTTTTGCTTCTTCACTTTCATATTCAATACCTAACTTAACAAATAATGTATGTAATCCAAGTGTACCTAATCCTACACTATGAAAATCATCTCTTGACCTATTAACACTAGGAACACTATCTATACTGGATAAATCACTTACATTAGATAAAAATTTCATACTTGAGATTATAACATTTTTTCTTTCTTCATCTGTCTTACATTCAAATAAGTTTACTAAATTTAAACTAGATAATACACATTGAATATCATAACCATATTCATTAGTTCCATCATAAATATTATCACTAAATTTATTTGGAGAATTTAATTGTGCTATTTCAGTACAATTCCCTAATAACATACCATTAAACATTCCCATATGTCTTTTTTCTTCAGTAAAGCAATATGTATCATATACACCATCTAATTCTTCAATTTCTGTTATTTTTTGATAAATCAACATAGATTTTTTTTGTCTAAAATCTTCAATAGTATAATCTACTTTATAATTTAATCTATATGTTTTAAAACCTAATTCTAGCAATCTTAAATAGTTTAAACCATTTATTTGTAGACAAAAACTTTCTTTACATATATATTCTTTACCTTTTATAATATCTATTCTATTATCTTCCCCCTTTTTAGTTAAAGTAGAATATACACCTAATTCTTGTAATAAATATAAAATCTCTAATAAAAAATCATAGTTAGTTGAATATAACATTAATCTTTTTTTATTCTCTAGTGTAGTTGAAATATGCCCATCTCCATCTGCATAACCACTTAACCATTCCATTATACTTTTAATACTATAATTTTTAGGTACATAGAATTTATCTTTAAGTACATTACAACCATTTATATTAGTTCTATTTAACTCTTTATTATAAGATATACTCTTACATATATTTTTAAACATAAGTTCTAACTTTCTTTTAGTACCACATAAAACTATTCTTTTATATTTTTCTTTTAATGTTTTATATTTATTTTCCTGTGTACCATCTGCTGAAAAAAATCCATTTGCATAAGCATTTTCAAAATCTTCATATTTATTAAATCTACTATTTTTAAAATCATTAGGTAAATTATATTTAATAATTTTATCCCCAACTTTTAAATCTTTTGCTCTTTTTTCAACTATTTTACCTTTATATTTATTCTGTATATAAAATTTATGATAAGGTGTTACATCCACATAATGTCCTAAATTTTGTTTTATTCTTAATAATTTTTGATTTTCTCCAGTTTTTTTTACAGTAGTTTTGCTCCACTCTTTACCATTCCAAACATTAACTAATTGATTTTCAACTTTTTTAATCTCAATATAACCATATTCCTTAGTTAGTATCTTAATATAAGGTGCAACACATAAATTACTCATATTTATTCTTCCAATTTTCTTTAAATTATGTTCTCTATTCATTGTATCAATAAATATTATATAACTAAAGCCACTCTCTTTCTGACTTCTAATTATTTCCTGTACTAACTTTAATTTATCCCTTTGTGTTTTTCTTATCTTTTTATTTTCAACTAATTTATCATACCATTCTGTCATATCCATATTATCTAATTCCATACCTGTAACATCATAAACATTTTTTGGATAAAAAGTATAATAATATCTTGATGAATTATCTTTTAATAATTCCATAAATTTATCAGGTATAATTATTGCTGTACTTAATGTTTTCAATCTAAGTTTCTCATCAGCATTTACTTTTTTGCTGTTAATAAACTCTTCTATATCATTATGAAATATAGATAAATGTACTACTCCACTTCCATTCCGATTTCCAAGCTGGTTAATGTAACTAAAAATATCTTCAAACACCTTACTAGGTGGTAATACACCACTTGCTCTATTTTCAACATCTTTAATTGCTTCTCCCCTTGCTCTTAATTTAGTTAAATTAATTCCAACACCTCCCCCATTTTTACTCATCTGCATAGCACTATTCATAACATAATTTATACTCTCTAAATTATCAGAAATGTCAAGTAAAAAACAATTATGCACAGCAAAATTATTAATAGTATAAGAGTGGTCTTTATCTACTTCTATATTATATACTTTTTGTTTTTTATATTCAATACTTTTTTCTTTTATTCTATAAACTATATAATTATCATAATAAAAACAAAACGAAGTATTTAATTTTTCTCTATTTAATTCTATTTTATTTATATTTTTACCAACTTCAATAAAAAAATTTTTATCACCAATAAAATTGAATTTTAAATTATAATTATCACTATAACCTCTATTGCTGTTATTTTTAAGATACACAGTCATTAATTTATTTCTGTATGCTAAAATTTGCATTTGTTCAATCAATTCTTTATTAGAAAAATTTAAAACATAGCCCTCTTTAATTGCACAACCATCTCCTCTAATAGCACCTATTAAAATATTTTTTTGAAATTCTTTATTACTTAACATTAAATCATTTCTCATTTTTTTCTTATTAAAATAAGTACCACATAAAGTGTAAATAAAATTACCTAACAATGAACTTCTAATTTCTATTTTTACACTATTATCTCTATTATAATAAATATTTATATAATCCTTATTTATTCCAAATACATTTTTTAAAATATTTACTATATCATCTTGAATATATTTATCAAATAAATTTATAGTAAAAGATATACCTAATATATTATTTTTTTTATTTCTAGTGTTTTTTATAATATAACCCTCTGATAAATAATAACCTATAAATCTACCTAATTCATTACTCTGAAAAATATATCTTTTTAAAATAGGATTTTTTAAATATATATCATTTCCTTTTTTCTTATTTGATTTTTTATCTAAAGTTTTCCTATAAATAATATTATCATCAACATAATAACTAAAATAATCATATTTATAATCATTCAAATCATAAAAAATTCTATCATATTCCTTATTATCAAAAGAAATCGCTACAAAATCTCCTACTTCTAAACTTTCTATTGAATACCAGTCTAATTTATTCTCAATACCTTTACCATAATAAATACAATCATTTTTATAATCTCTTTCCTTTTTCTTACATCTATCCCTTTTATTATTTAAACAAATGTTATTTTTATCTCTTATACAAGTTAAACTAGATTTTTTTATAGCATATATAGGGTGTTCTTTCGTTGCTTTTAAATTATTTATAGTGCTATTAAATTTTAATTCTATAAACTTATCATCATAGTCATTTTCAAATAATTCAATAACATTTTCATAATTACCTGTATGTGTTAAAACTTTATCCCCTAATTTAATATCTTTTATTTTTTTATAACCACTTTCAGTCATTATTCTTTCTTCCCCATCAAAACAACTAACCATACCACCACTTCTCAACTTACCACTATTCATAAATATAGGTGTTGCTCCTTGTAATTGTCTATCTGCTAAAATATTTATAAATTCTTTAGCCTCCTCATAATTTCTACCAACAGTTAAAGCAATCATAGATAACCTATCTTCGTATCTTTCAAGTATTCTTTCATTATCTGTTGTTCTCATAGCATATCTTTCATAAAATGTTACTGCTCCTGTATAACTTCTAAATCTAAACTTTTTAGAATATGCTAATTTAAAAACTTCTTTTATTTCTCCCATAGTATACTTATCTAATACTTTTTTATCATAATACCCATTCTCAACTAAATAATCTAACTTTTCTTCAAGACTATGAAAAAATACTGTATTTTGATTTACATTATTCAAAAAGTATTCTCTTACAGCCTGTTTATCTAGTTTTAAATTAATGTAATTTCCTTCTTTATCTTTCATATTTACCTTATTATTTAATATAATATAATTTTTATTCATTTTTACCTCCCAATAATTTACAATCTAATGTTAATAATTTAATTAACTCATTTGCTTTCTCTTTACAATTTTTATAAATATTTTTATAATAAACATCATTTTCAATACCATTAGCAATAACTTTTGATATTAAATCTTCTAATAATCTTATATGTTCCAATGTTTCTACACTAACAATATCTCTTTGTTTTGATTTTATACCAACTAACTTATTAACTAAACTTGAATAAACTGTATATAATTTATCAGCATTTTTACTGCCTTGTTTCTTTGCCATTAGAATTAAACTAGCAATAACATCTGTTTCATTTCTTCTAGTTAATTTACCTTGCTTTCTAGTTTCAAGCCACTCACTATTCTGTTTATTTAATAATGCTATTCTAAGATATTCATTTTCTTTTTCAAGTTTAGAAATATATTCAAAAGTCCATTTTCTAACATATTTACTTTCTCTAGCAAATATTTGTCTACATTGATTATAAGTTAAAATATACATAGGTCTTTTTTCACCTTTATTATCTAAATATTCAACCAACGAAATTTTCCGTTGGTTAATTTCTTCTTCAAATTCATCTCTAATTTTTTCCAATAAATCTCCGTGTCGTAATTTTATATAACTATTATTTCTTATCTCTACTTTAGTTAAATTTAAATTATTCTCTATTTTATAATTATATTCCTTTTCTCTAAATTCATTAATTTTTTCAAGTAATTGAAAACTTGTCATATCTTCTTTAATTTTCATCAAACTACTCATCTTTACTCCTATCTATTATTTGTTTTTTAATATCATTCAATTCTTTCTCATAATAATTTTTCTTTTCTTCTAATTCTTTTAATTCCTTATTCTTTTTAATAAATTTTTCTATCTGTTCTTTCAAACATTTTCTCATACTTTCATCACTAATATCATCTCCTGTCTGAAAATTACCACTAACTACCCAACTAGCAACTTTAAATGATTTAAATCCTTTTCTATTAAACCATACTTCAAATTCAACACCATTAGTATAACCTCCAAACTCACTAATAGTTATACTTTCAATAGTATCTACTTTATTAAATTCATCTAAAGCAAACTTAATAAAATCTAAATATTCATTCATTTTAATTCCTCCAATTTATTTATAGTCAATTTATTTTATCATATTAAAATAAAAAAGTCAAGAAAAATCTTGACTATTTCTTAAAACGTATATTTATCATAATTTCTATAAAAATCACAAATATTATGGTAATTAATATAATAAAATCTTTTTCATTCATTACTATTCCCCTAATTCTTTTAACCATCTATTATAATATATTTTGTTTCTTTTCTTTCTTTTTCTAATTTTGATATTATATTTTTATATAATTGTAAATCAATTAAATCAAATAACAAAGTTAAAATTTTATTCATTATCTTCTCCTAACTATTTTCTAATTAATTTTTTAATAGTATTATCACTATAATTAGTATTAAAAATTTTTACACTTTTATTATATTCTAAATAACTATCTAACTCTTTTATCATTTCTCTACTTGCATATTCTCTAAATAATCTATCTTCTATTTGAGTTTTAGGTAATCTAAGTTCAAGTGTATAACCTTTTCTATACATTATAATATCATTTATATAATCACTATTTTGACTATCTATTTCAGTATCATATTCAATAATAGATACAGTAAATAAAAACATTATTAAACCAAATATAACTAAAATAACATTTAATACTTTTAAATCCAATTCTATACAAAAACCTAATATCATTGATAAAATACTTAATAATAATAGTAATAACTCAATCAAACATTTATTTTTCATTATTATCATCTACTAACATTTCAATGTATTTCTTAGCTTTTTTTAAATCTTCTTTACCATTCTTTTTACTTGCCCTTAAAATATATTTTATAACATTTGCTATCTTAAATGCTTCCTGTGGTGTATAATCTTTTACAATTTCATCAATAATATCAATTACTTGAATATTATTACCTTTAATATTTAATTGATAATGATTAGGTCTATTCACATTATCAAAATTATCACTATTATTTATTTCAATAATATTATTCCCATAAGAATTAATGTAATCAATTAACTTCTTTAAATTATTAAAGTCGTATTCATAGTTCATACCTATATTATCACAACTATCATCATAATCTTTACCTTTTTTATCACATAATTCTAAGGAATAGTTATCAAAATTAAAATCTCCACTATTTGATAAAAAATTATATTTTGAAAAATCTGACCCTAAAATAAATTTTACTCTATTTTCATATTTATTAAATTTATTAATTAGTTCTCTAACTAAATCATAATCTCTAATCCCTAAAATAGTCCAACAATATAATTCTCCTATTTTAGCATATTCCCACTTTATAATTTCTTTATTCATAATAATTCTCCTTTTCTATTAATTTATTGGTTGTAATTCTTTAAAGTTTTTACCACTTTCAATATCAACCTTAAATTTTACATCTTTAGTATACCATACTTCAAACACTTCTGTCAATACTTTTTTTATTTCCTTATCACTAATTCTATCACTAACTGACAAATAACAAGCGTCATATATAGTTGTTAAGATAAATACATCATTTTCCCAACCTAATTCTTTAATTTTCTTATCAAATCTAATTAATGCCTCATATATAACCATAGCATTTTCACTCTGAATAATATAATTAGTAGATTTTCTTAACTCCTCTAATATCTCTTTTTTATCATTATATTTCCAATCCTTTAATTCTCTCCAATTAATTCCTTTAGACTTATTCATATACAATCTCTGTCCGTGAGTTCCTTCAACATAACCATTTTTACATAAAAAATCTTTATTATTATCCATAAATTCTTTTATTTTTTTATTTTTACCCATATACTCATCAAGCATTTTTTCTGCTTCTTTGACAGGTTTTTTCATATTCTCTGCTAAACCTTTTGCTCCAATGCCGTAAGGTGTACCAAAATTAATACTTTTAGCATTGTATCTCATATTGCCCATCAAATCCTTGATTACAGACAATTTTTTTTCTAAGGGTATGTCTAGGTCGGCTAAGGTCATTCCCCGAACGTGTACCCCCATTTCCGACTGTTTTAGGTATATTTTAATCTCATCATACTTCTCTTTTGTTATCTCTGTCGTATCTCCCCAAACTCCATAAGCCATATTACTGTGTAAATCTAATCCATCTTTAATTGCATTAATTAGATTAGGCTCTTTACTTAATGCACCTAATATATACAGTTCACAACTGGAATAATCTAAAGCAACAATTCTATGATTATCTTGTAAAGGAATTATACATTTTTTTAGGACTGATAAATCTCCTCTGCTGGGCAACTGTTGCAAGTTTACACTATTTTGTGCCACTCTATGAGTTATTGTACCTTGTAAATTTGAATTAGGGTGGTTAAATGGATAATCTTCACTTGTTAAGTACCATAATCCCTTCTCCTTATTTTCATCATTTACCCCTAAAAAACCATCTACTCCCTTAATGTATAAAGCATATTCCCTAATTTTGTCAACTAAAGGTATATATGAATATTTACCCATAAATTCCTTATCAGTCTTAGGAGTTCGTTCCCCTGTTTTCTTATTAGGGTCATTATATTTTATAGGTTTCAACCCCATAATATCAATAAATAGAGTTGCCTTATGGTTAGGACTTTTTAAGTTAAATTTACTTTTATTCTCAATATTTTCTAGCATTTTTGGTGTTAATTGACTAATTCTTTCCTTATCCTTTAATAGTCTTTCTTTTGTATATTTCCCTAACCTAATCTTTTCTAACCTACTATCTAACTTGTCATCATAATCTTTTTGTCTTTTATCCAAAATCTTACGATATTCTCTCATATATAATAAATCTTCTGTTTTCTTAACTTCTTCAGTTCCTACAATTTCATTATAATTTTTTTCTAATATTTCATTCCATTGAATATTTAATTCAAATACTTTATTTCTATCAACTCTAATACCTTTTACTTTTGCATTAATATAAATATCTGTTACTTTATGTTTTAAATTAAGTAAATATGGTAACTTTTTCCAACCATTTTTAACATTTTCTTTAATTTCTTTAATAAAACCTTCAAATAAAGCATAAGTAACTAAGACATCATAATTACCATAGGGTATTAAAGTTTCATCATCAAACATATCATAAGTAAAATTTTTCTTTACAATACCTTTTTCCTTTATAATACTTAACTTTACTTTTTCTAATTCATCTTCATAACCATATAATTCATTGTAATAAGTCTTACATAACTCTTTCAAAGATAAACTACTTCCCTTATCTTTATCCTCTGCCCTTAATAATATATCAGTATGTAAACAATGTGCCATTATATATGTACAATAAGTCCATCTAATTTTCATATCTAGCATATAATTTAATTGTGATATATCAAAATAAGAGTTATGTAATACAACATTACACTTAAAACTATTAAAAGCCTTAAATATTATTTTTAACTGTTCTAAACTTAAATCTCTAGTTATTAAATATCTTGACTTAGTAGTGGAAAATCCAATACCAAAACCTAATAATTTATTCCCTCTCATACTTAAATCTTTAGTTTCAATATCAAACGTAATAGTTTTATTTTCATCCATAAATATATTTTTATTTTCAATAAAGAATTGTTTTATATCATCAAAACCTTTAATACTCCCTATATTCAAATTTAAATTATTATAAATTTTCATTTATAACCTCCTTTATTTCATATAAATAAATTATACTATACATAAATAAAAAAGTCAAGTATAAACTTGACCTAAAATTTATTATATATCATAACCATATAATGTATGGTCGTATTCAATTTCTTCCTCAACCTTTTCAAATAAACTATAATAAAATTTTTCAATCCATATTATCTGTTTATATGTTAATCTTCTATTTTTATCATAATATCTTTTCAATTCAATAAACTTTTCATTTTTAGTAGTTTTTATTATTTTATCTAATTTTTCTAATATACTCATCTAATAACTCCCCTATATTTAAAACTTGTCATACTGCAATCCTTCAACAACACCTAACTCCTTATAATACATATTGTCGAAGTTCATCATTGCTAATACAATCTTATCACTTTCTCCGTGTCTGTTTTTACCAACAAATACTAACATTAATTTCATACCTATAAATAAATCTCTATTCTTATGTAATCCCTGTTCCATAAATGCTTCAATTTCAGTATGTAATATTTGTTCCTCTGTAACTGCAATACTCTTATCACTCATAATATCCCTTTTATATCTTATAATAGTTAATTTAGATAATTCAGTTAAATCTGTATATCTAAAATACAAACTATGTTCTGCTATTTCTACAATCTGTTTACTTTCAGCAAGACAAGTATGGTCTAAATACTTTCTATTCATACTATGAATTGCTAACTGTACTGTGGCAATAATCCTCAAATCATTAGCCTTAGCAATCATATCAAGTCTTGTAGCAAGATTAGATAATAACTGATATTCCCCTTTGACTTCTGCTTTCATAGTATCTAATATTATATTCTTATAACCTTTTCTAGCATTAGAAATGATACAATTTTCTATATCATCAGGAGTAAACATTGGCATAAATACAAATCTTACTCTTTTCTTAAAATTATTTACATAATATGTAAATGTATCTCTTAACAATCTCTTATCTAAATCTGTTGGACTACCTCTTTCAATTCTATGTCTTCTTATAAACCTATTCTTTAATTTCTTATTGTTTTCAGTAAATCTATATACATATTGATATATAGCAACTAAAAATAATTTTTGAAATGTTTTCCTGTCCTGTTCATTAGCAATAATTAATATCTTCTCACTACATTCTCCATCCTCATCTTTTTGTAATAATAAAGGTAAAATATAAAATGGAAAAGTCCAAGTAGTTTTTCCTTTTCCACTTGAAGCTCCCAGAAAATGTACACCTTTAAATATACCCCCTGTAAAATAATCTGTATATTCATTAAATCTTTGCCTAATACCTACTTCCATTTCATCATTCTCTATTTCCTTTATTAATTCTTCCATACCTTGTTCCATATCACTTTCAATAGGTTTTGACTTATAAATATGAAAACACCTGTCAATACTGTCTAATAAATAATCTCTCATATCGTCTGTATTATCCGCAAAGTCAGACAACTTATTAATTATACCTTCTATCCCCCCATTATCATCAACAAAGTTAGAATATCTATATAAACTAAGATTTTTTAAATATATTTCAAATTCCCCTTTTATATCTAAATCATAATCTATTTTCATAATATCAGTATGTATTAATAACAGTTCTCTAGTAATCTCATCTATATCTTCATTGTTTGCTATTAACTGTTTTATTCTATCCAAAGTTAATATTTGAAAATCATATTTTTGATATAATATAACAGCATAATCAAATAATATTTTCATATTTGAATTAATAAAGTCATCTGTATTTATTTTATTTTTTATTTCAATAAGATTATCTCTATTATTATAAATTAATTGAGTTAGTTTTACTTCGCTCTCCTCTAAATTTTTCTCCAAAAACTCCATTATTTCATCCTTTCAATTAATTTTTTAAATTTATTAAAATCAACTAAATTTACACTATCTAATGAATTTGTCAATCTATGTACTTTAGTATATGCAACTTTATTAATATTAAGTTTATATTCTTTATCCATAGATACAAAACAATTATACATTCTTAATACATTTTCCCTACCTAATTTATAAGTAATTGAAAATAAATCTTTATATTCTTCATCATTTATATCCATTTTATCTAAGTTATTTGAATTTTCATAAGATAAATTATTATATATTATATTATCTCTTAATGTAAATGATATAAACACATAAATATTATTTACAAACCAATCCTTATCTTTTCTCATAACTTCACTCACAAACTCTGTATCAAGTAAATGATAAATTTCATTAAATGGTAACATAAATTGTCTAATTATTACTAAACCATTACATAAATACTGTACTTCAACAGTATTCTTTGTTACTTTAAATGTATGATTTTTAATTAATGTTATTTTCCTATCCTTTGTATACAATATCTTTCTAATACTAAACATATTTTCATTTTCCATAAAATCACTTCCTTTTAAAAAATATTTTTCTATTTTATTATATAATAATATAATAAAAAAGTCAAGCAATTTCTTACTTGACTTAAAATTTATTTTTTAAATGTTACCTTTACTATAATCATCTAATCTTTTAAGAACATAATTTATATCATTAGGTATATATAAATCAAATGCTCCCATAGGAGATTTAATATTCGTTGTTTCCCCTGTACTATTAGTTTGAAATAAATATTCCCCATCTTGCACAGTTGCCAATAACACAGTAGTAAATAAACTTTCTATTGTTAGTTTCTCATCTATAAATTTACTACCTGTTTTAACCATAGTACCTTTTTCTCTAGCGACTTCATCAGAGTTTGCGTGCCACATAATAACTAAATTTATTGTTCTTAAATAAGACACTCCTATAATATTTAATAAAATATCACTAATATTCTTAGCAAGGACTATCCATTTATCAAAATTCTTTTCTTCTGCCTTACCAAATAAATCTCTTTGAGAATAAAATTGAAAATCATCAAAAATTATATTTTTAAAAGAAATACCATCCTTAAATAATTTTATTAATGTAGATTTTAATGTGTCAAAATTCTTACAAATTAATATAGTTCCTTTACCTTTCTCTATTTTATCGTAAACATAATTATTAGCCCAGCCTGGAAATGGCAAATCTTTATCGTGGCTCATAATTATTAATGTTTCACTAGGATTTAAGTTTCTCAAACTACTTGTCTTTCCTGACCCTGCTTGTCCTAAAACTAATACTGTTTTCCCTCTTTCCATTTTTAATTCCTCCTAATCTAATTTATTTAAGAAAATACTACACCTGTATTTATCTCTTTTAATTCTTGAGTTTCAACTGAATAAACCATAAAAAGAAATTTCTTTTTAATATTTTCTTTTAACTTTTCATATACATCATAATCTTCTTTTGAAAATATTAAATTATTTTGATGATTATGAATAATAATTGGTCTTTTCATTCTTTCAATTTCAAGTATATCTCTATCTGTCAAATAAAGTCCTAAAGTTGTATTATCTTGCTTTTTAATTTGTGAATTATTAATTTGATATATATTGTTTGTTTTACCATCTAATACAATCATATTTTCAACTTTATTATCTAAACTTTGATACATCTCTATTATAGCATTAATATTTTCTCTTGTCAACACTATTTTCATATTTTTTAATATATTTTCCAATGCTTGTATATATTCTTTAAATGTATCAATATAAATACTTTCAACTATATTTCCACTAAATTCTACATCTAAACTAAAATCAAATCCTTGTTGTTCATTTAATGGTTTTATCTTAAATGTAGTATGAAAATTACTTAATATTCTTGCTAGATAACCTTTAGCAATAATCCCTAATTCATTATTTTTAAAGTATTTCTCAACTTTATCAAAATAAAGATTATATTTTATTCTATATTTCTTTTCTTCTAACTTTATAAAAGTAAAATCAAATAATATATCTTTACCTTTTTTAATTTCATAATTATATAAAATTTTTTCCATATTATCCCCTTTAATCTACTTTTTTTCCACCTATTCTATTATCATACAATTCTTTTTCTTTTTCAGTTAAATGTTCTCTTTCATATTCAGATAGAATAGAATATCTGCAACTATGTCCACTCTCCATATAAACCTCCTTTTCTTCATAATCTATTTTACTAATCTTACTTGTAATATATTTTCTTTCCTGTGGTTTACCAAACTCACAATACATAAATTTAATCTTATCCCCTACATTAACAACATTACCTTTAATATCTTTAACTATATCCATTTACTCCTCCATTCTTTTCTTTGCAATTTCAAAATATTTTTTATTTAATTCAATTCCTACAAAATTTCTATTTAAATTTTTACAAGTAATTCCTGTACTACCACTTCCCATAAAACAATCTAATACTACATCATTTTCTTTAGTATGTAATCTTATTAATTCTTCTAATAATTTTATAGGTTTTTCAGTAGGGTGTAATTTATTCTTACCATTAACTATTGGATATTGTTTTAATTTATATTTTATATCTAAACTTTCATCACTATTCCAATATGCTCCTTTTCCTCTTACATAAACTATAAATTCTAAATCACTTACGTGTTTTAAATTACATAAAGGACTAGGATTAGTTTTCTTCCACACAAGCAATGTAACAGAATAATTTTTATTCTCAAACCAACTCATTATCTTACTAATCTGTTTATTACTACAAAATATACACATATTTACTACATTTTGTAATTTAATTAATTTACTGAATATATTATCGTAATCAAAACCATTAGAAATAAAATCTATCTCATCTCTGACTTTAGCCATTCTTCTAGCCATTGCTTTTCTTGTACCACCGTGATGTTCTAATTCATATGGTGGGTCTATCAATATAAAATTAAATTTTAATTTATTATTAATTAAATTATCTAATTCTATACTACAATCATTATTAAATAATCTATATTTCATTAATTCTCCTATTTATATTTTATCTAAATTACATTTATGAATAAATAAATGTTCCATATCTTTTTTATATTTCCCCTCTGAATTTAAAGTAGTTAATTTTTCTTTACACCAAATACTTTTAAAATCTTCAGGAGCATTAAATTCACTAACTAATACTATAAAATCTTTACTTAGTTCAATAACTAATTTCCAAAACTTATCATTATCAAATTCACTATGGTAATTAGTAGTATTTGAATATGGTGGGTCAAAATATAATAAACTATTTTTAGGTAATTTATTATAATCTATACTAAATATATCTTTACAAAATAATTTAATTTTCTTTAAATTATCTCTTTGTTTCATTATATTATTATACCTCTCTTTTATAATATTTCTACCATTTATATTTGTTTTTACATAACTATCAAAAAATCTACTTCCAAAACTTTGTAAAAATCCTACATAACCTATATACCATTCATCATATTTATCTTTATTTTCTTTAATGTGTTTATATTCTTCTCTTGTTACTGAAAAATATTCAACATTTTCTTTTTGAAATTTTTTTAATAATTCTATTAAATATTTATTATTATCAATTCCATAAATATTTTTAACTTTTAATTCATATTTTTTATTAGCACTCAAGTTCCCCCCCCCTACACACATATCAAAAAAATAATTTATATTATTTTTCTTAATAATATTATTCATTATAGGTATTAAATATTTTGCTGTTCTATCTTTACTACCTTGATATACCATTATATCATCTCCTCTATAATCTATTTTCTATAACAATATTATCATAAATTTTTATATTTGTCAAGTATTTTATAAAAAAAAATGTGTAGTAAAAAACTACACATTGTAAATAATCTTTTTAAACATACCTTTATATTTATTAAATTCAATAGCAATAGCACTTTTAGTTTGTGTAATATATCCCATTTCATTATGCCAATTATCACTTCCACTAAGACTAGGCAACCTTATATACTGTACTCCTCCAATTTCCTCAACAGAATAATTATGTAAATGCCCACTAATGAAATAATTATACTTAGATTTACCATACATTTCTTTAACTTCATTTTGCATTAAAAACTGTTTCTGTTTTTTATTTTCTGTATCTAAATGTCCTAATCCAATTAAAGAATTTCCATATTCTATATATTTTCTACTCTTTATTTCACTATTAAATACAATATTTCCTTTTTCAAAATTATAATGTTCTAATGCCTTCACTAACATATAACTTAATAATTTATCGTGATTTCCTTGAATTAATATAACATTAACTTTATCAAAAAATACACTTAATGTATGTAATGTTTCTATCATTAACTTTAATCCAAAATCAAACATCTTATATACATCTACTTCTGTATCTTGTGGAGTACCTTTTGTAGTTGTCCTATTAATAGTATCAATATTAAAATAATCTTCTCCAATTACAAATATACATTCTTCTGCACTTGTTTCATTTAAAAAAGTATCAATAGCATTATTAAATCTAGTTCTAGCCATCTCCATATCATAATCATCGCTAAACTTATTCAAATGTAAATCTGCTATATCAATTAATATCATATTCTCATTATTATCTCTTTTATTTAATACTGGTCTTATAAAATCAACTTTATCAAAACAACTATCAATAACATTCTTTAATTCCTCAATATCATAATCTAATTTATCTCTTTTCTTAAATTGACACTTAACAGAATATAAAGGTATTGTTCCTTTTTCTTTATTAGGACTATCCCATAATGAATAATTTAATTTCTCAATCTGCCATTCCTTAATATCCAAATTAAATTCTTTTAGTATATCTTTTTCATTAATATTATCAATATTTAAATGAATTATTTTCTCTGCCCTAATTTTACCATTTACAAAGTCAATTTCTTTTTTATCACTACCTAAAACAGTCGTATTTGACTTTCTTGGTTGTTTATCAACATTTTCAATAAGTTCCTTACCTAAATCTTTTTCAGACTGTTCTACAACCTTATAACCTCTGTAACTTTTATTTCTTCTTTTTTCATTAGGGTAATTGGGTAAAGTTCTCAACATATTATCCATAATTAAACCCTTATCTTTACAAAATATTCTTAACTGTTTATAATTAATAATATGTAAAAATTTATCATTATAATATAATTTAAAATATTTAATTTTCAATTAATTTACCTCCATTTTTCTCTAATTCTAACTCTTCTTCGGTTAAATATTTAACTTTAAAATTACCAATACTCCATATATCTACTAATTGTTGTCCTTGTTTCTTACATAATTGATATATTTCTTTATAGTGAGTTCCCTTTTCCATCTCATTATACATAACACCTTGTATTACATCTTCAAGTTGTGATATATAATTTAATGTATTAATATCAACTCTTTCTCTATCTCCTTTTTTTAAACCTAACAATTTATTTACAAGTATTGAATAAGTCATATACAATTTATCATAGTTTTTACTACCCTGTTGTCTTGCATAAGGTATTAAAGTTTGTATTCTATCTGTAATAGTTCTTCTTACAAGTTTACCATTCTTTCTAACTTTAAACCATTCAAAATCTTTTTTACTATCGTTTGAATATCTAAGTCTATAAACTTCTTCTTCTAATTTATTAATATATTCTATTACTTTGTTTCTAACATATTTACTTTCCCTTATAAGAATTTGTTTCGCCTGTGATAATGTTAATTGAAAATATTTATAAGTTTGATTATTTTGTTCATTGATATATTCACATTCTTTTGGGGTATGGATTTTATTTTCCATACCCCCTAAAATATCAAAAAACTCATCTTTTATTACATTCATTAATTTTCTATGTTCTAATTTAACAAACTTACCTCTTTTAATTTCTGCTTCTGTTAATACATCTAATTTTTCTTTTAACTCATATTCTTCACTTCTTAATTTATTAATTATTTCCAATAATTGTAAACTTGACACTCTTTCATTATCAATTAATCTTAAATCTAATATATTCATTTTAAATTATTTTCCTTCCTTAAATTTTCTAATTATTAAACTTGTCTTACCATTCTGTCTTGAAATACCATTAAATTTTATAGTATATTTTCTTAATTTATCTACCTTTTTATCTAATTTTCTCATATTAATCCTTCCAAACATCTGTCTCAAACACTCTATATTTTGTATCTAACCTTACTCTAAATTTACCAAATTGCATAACCTTATCGTGTTTTAAAGGTACTGTTTCATCAACTTTTTCAATATAACCATAATCTTTTAAATCTTTTAAATATGCTTTTAATTGTTTAAAATCATAGTTAGTTTTTTGCTCCATAAAATTTTCTTGTTTTATAATAATATTACTCATTACTTAACTTCCATTTCTCTTTATCTTTTTTCAATATTTTATTTTTTAACCACCTATTTAATAAATATCTTTCATTTCTTCTATTATTAGGTCTATGTCCTAACAGTAAATTTCTATCTTCTTCTAATATCTCATAATAATCAAATAAATCATTTATATAAGATTTATTTACAATATAATTTTCAATGTCAAAATCATCACTAACAACATCATCTATAATGTCAAGACTGCTTGAATTTTCTTTTTTCAATCTTTCAAAAAACTCTTTAGCCAATGTTCTAGTTTTCATTTTAACACAATGCACTATATAACCTTTAATATTATCAATATCTTTTTCTTTTACAAATATTTTTTTCTCCAATCTCATAATAAACATTATTAAATCTTGTTTTAAATCATCTTTATCTATAAAAGTATTTCTATAAATATTATATAACATTAAATCTAACATTTTATCATATTCTTCATAAGTAAAATATGTAAACTCATAACCAGTATAATCTTCTTCCAATTTTTTCATATTTTACTCCCCTAATGATAATTTAGTATAAGGCTCATATACTATAAAACTCCCATAACAATCTAATATTACCTTTACTTTAAATTTTATAACTTTTTTCATTATTTTATTCACTATAATTTCCTCCTAATTCTATAAATATGTTTCTAATATCATATCTATAATTTTTTCTTAAAATTTCTTGATTAATCTTTATACAATAATATCTCTTTAAATATTTTTCAATATTCAATGTTTTTGTATTATTTTCTTCAAAATATCTATATATTTCTTTTACTGGAAAATAATAACTTTGTTCTATTTCCCTAAATTCTATTAAAAATCCACCATATACTCCAAATCTCCTATATCCATTCTTATTATGAATAATTTTATTAATATCATTTAACTGTCTAAATTCGTGATTAGTAAATGATTTACTTTTTCCTTTAACACTCTTTAATTCTAAAAATAATAATTTACCACTTAAAAATATCATACAATCACAAATGTTATTTGTAGTAAATTTTGTCTTTTCACTATTAGCAAAACTAAAGGGACTATCCCTAAATCTATAAAATAATATATCCTGTTTTTCACAAGACTTCTTTATATTATCTTGTAATATGTAACCTTTATTTATCTTCATTTATTTACTCCTTATTTAAATTTCATTAGTATTCCATTATAATAATACCACATAAATAAAAAAATGTCAAGCCTTAATTTATGACTTGACTTTTTCACTAAATTTATTTATATATTTTAATATATTTTTCCTATCCCAACACATATCAAATATACAACTTTTCTCATTTACATATTTTGTATTATTATCAACAAAATAAATATCAAACTTTTCATCTTTAAACCATTTTTTTATTTGAATTAATATTTTTTCTTTTTCTTTATCACTATCAAAACAAATAAATATTCTTTTAATATCTAATTCTTTTAACAATTCTATTTGCGATTTACTAACATTGCTCCCACCTATTGCTAAAGTATTATATAACCCACATTGAATACTTTTCATAACTGACTTTTCACTTTCAACTAATATAACTGTTTTAGTTTTTTCTATAATATCCTTACATAAATCATATCCAAACAATACTTCACTTTTTGGATATACAAGTATTGGATAATACTTAGGAACATTCTTAGGTACTTCACTATTATTATATCTCCCAATCATACCTACCAATTTCCCTTTAAATTCAACAGGTATTAACACTCTGTCAGTTTCCTTATCATATTTAATATTAAATAGTAACTGTGTAGGCTCATTTATATTATCTTTTAAAAATAAATCACTAATAATATTAGGAAATAAATCTAACAATCTTTTAGGATATTCTAATAACTCTTTTTTCTCATATTCAATATAATCATCATTATCTATCTTTTGTATCTCATAATCTAACTTTTCAATTAAACATTTAAATTCAAACATTATTAAATGTTTATTTAAATTAGTTATAATACTCAATAAATCTAATACATTACCTTTTTCTGTACTCTTAAAATCATAATAAACCATAGAATTTAAAGATAATGATAATCCATTGAAATTATCACTTCCTATACTATCCATCCTTATACTGCTTTCATCAACATTAACAATATACCTAATATTTTTATTCTTTAAATATTCAAATAATAAATGTTTGTTATTCCTAAGTAGTTTTATAAAAGTGTTATTATTCATAATTAAATCTCCTCATCAATAGGAACTATATCATTATCTCTTAATAATTCATATATAAACTTTCTCCCTCTATTAGTCCATTTTGTTAGTTCTCTAGGTTCTCCGTTTCTGTCAACTTGTGTTACCACCTTTGTATATCCTTTATCTTGGTATTTTGAATATAATACCCAAACACCGTTTACTTTATACTGAACACCTAATTTATTTAACAACTTATTAAATTTAATAGCACTCATACCATACTGTTTAGCAATAATAGTTATTGTAACTACTTTCTCACTACTTAATACATTGTCTACAAACTCTACTTTAGGTTTTTGTTCTTCTAACAACTCTTTCTGTTTCTTATTTTCTTCTCTAACTTTACCATACTCCATAATCATTTTACCTAACTTTAATGGGTTTTCCATAATACTATCCCAAATATTATCTGTAAAATACATTCCTGTTTTTCTAATTGTAGGTAAAACTTCTTCAAATACCCAACTCTCAAACTTCTCTGCTTGTGGTAATTTAGATTTTACAATCAATCTATATAAATTACCTTCATCAATAAATTTTTTATTTACATATTGTACTGAATTTTCTCCATTAGATTTTTTACCAGTAACTACCCCTACTGAACGAATTATTAGGTAGGGTAAATCTTGCTTACAATGGTCTTTAATTGCTTTCTGTGGATTACTATATCCTAAAATTTTTGCTACATCACTAGCAGGAAAATACTCCTTTTCATTCTCAATTAACACTTCCAATTTTCCAAATTCTTCTTTTTCAAATACTTTTAAATTTTTCATCATTTTTCTTCTCCTTAAATATTTATTTTTTTTTATTTACTAATATCACACATCTTATAAAAACTACATAAATTCTCACAAAAGAATTTATCATAATTATAAGGTATCTTATTTGTATCTAAATTTTTCAAATTATCAACCTTAATCATTTTTAAAATATTATCAAACATATATTTCAATGCTTTCTTCTTATTCATAACATTATAGTCAATAAATACTAAACAATCTTCAAAATCAATATTATCTTTTTCAATAAAATTTTTTCTTTCACAATTAGTATATCTAATATTACCATTCTTAAATCTTGTAATTTTTCTAACATACTTTAAAAAGTTCCAACCAATCCTATTAATCTTATATCCCATCTTTTCCAAAGCAAGTGCATACAAAATTAATTGAAAACTATGTAATTCTAATTTATATCCTTTATATATTGTACTTGTCTTATAATCAACAATATCCAAACTACCATCTTTATTCACTCCAATAAAGTCAATAATACCATTAAATATATAATTATTAAACATTGGACTTTTAAACAATTCCCCTAACTCAAAATAAATTTTTCTCTCTTGAAAAAAACTAACATAATCCATTTTTGTAAAGTTCTCAAAATAATGTAACATATTTGAATTATAATTATTTTTATACAATTCATTTTTATTAAACATATCTTCTCTTGTACTAGGATTTTCACACCTAGTATATTTTAAAAAATAATAAGGATTATTTTCAATACTTTCTAACCATTTTTTTATAGCTTCATCTTTTGTAATTTCATCTTTATATAATTTTTCAATTAAACTATGTGCCAATGTACCTAAAAAAGTATAAATATTATTACTATCTTCTAACTTTACTTTATCAACATATTGAAATTTATATTGTCTATAACAAGTTTCAATAACATTTAACATTGAAAATGATATTATTTTTTTATTATCTTTTTTAAATTCTCTTAACTTATCTTTTACTAATTTTAAATCTTTTTCTAAATTTAACATATAATCTCTCCTTTAACTTTTTAATAAATTATAACATATAAATAAAAATTAGTCAATATTAATTGACTAATCTTCCAATAACCTATTTTTATGTCTTTTTTTAATTTTTCTATCTACATTACTACTTTCAAATATATGTGATATGCTTTCAGTCTTTTTAAAATATTGTGGTAACATTGAATAATAGTTATCTCTTAAATATTCCCAAACTTTATACATTCTAGTATTTACTTTGCAATATTGATATTTATTATTTAACTCATTAATAATATCTCTTGAATTGTAAAGAAAAAACATAGTGTATTTTTCATCTTTATACTCTTTTCTTAATTTATTAAACATCATATAATAATGCTTTGGTACTTTAACATTCTTATCATTAAAAGAATAATAATACTGTAACATTTCATTTATCCTTTTATTAAAATCTTTTTTAATACTATCAAAGTAACATAATTCATTATGGTAATATCTTTCTCCTAATTTAAAAGAAAAAGATATGTCAGCAATCTCTTTTCCACAATGACTACATTTCATATCTTTTCCTACCTTTCTAATTATTATTATTAAAGAATTTATCAAATAATCCTTCTTCATCTTCACTTTCTTCAGTATTCTTATTTTCTTTATTTATTTCTGTTTTATTTTTATCTTCAGAAATCTCATTGAAAATATCATCAATATCTTCTTTTACTTCTTCCTTAACTTCTTCAATTTCTTTTTCTTTAACTTCCTCTTTCTTATCTTCAACATCATCAAAACTTATATCTTCTTTATTATCTTCTTTTAATATATCATCTTCTAAATTTAAGTTATTTTCAAAACTAATATCACTATCATTTTCAAATATATTATCAGTATTATCCGATATTGTATCTTCTCTATTAATTACAATTTTATTTAACAATAACTTACCTCTAGTTTCTTTATTAGTAGCAAGTTCGATATTTTTTAAGTTAGTTTCTAAAAATTCTGCTCTTGTAATTGTTTCACTAACTTTTAGTGCAAAGTCTGATGAATATTCAAATTCATCAATAAAATAATCTCTAAATCCTCCACCTTCACTTAACTTAATAGCATTTCCTACCCTACTAACAAGTTCTTTTGCCTGTTTTTCTAATCCTTTTTCAATTAAACTCTTATATGCTTCTCTAAATTCAACAGGTAAACTATCTAAATCAGGTTTATATTCAGTTTCCTCTTGTTTAGTTGTATTAATAACTGGTTTATAATGTACCTTAATTCTACCAATTTCGTTAGCCATCAAGTCCTTAATATATCCCATAATAACTGGATTATCTTTTAGAGGTATACTTTTCATAACTCCGTTAAGTAACCATTTATTATCCAATTTTAATTTTTTATTTGATTTATAATAGAAATCTTTTCTTCCTTTATCTTTTATACTAAGATTAATAATCTCATAAGGTACTATTGTACTACCTTTTAATTCATCTCTTTTGTATGCAAATACCTCGTAAACTTTTAAATATTGTTCTTCTTTTTTTGTCAATATTTCAACAGAATTAATCATATATTTATCATACATATTATTTTTATAAACACTTCTATCAACAGTACCTTTAATTTTATATAAAGTATTTTTATTTTTCTCAATATTAGGTATTAATTTAATTAATGTATTTACAAAATCTTTACTATGATAAAACACTTGCTCATCTTTACCTTTTATTAATTTATATGTAGACTTATATAAATCTTTAATTTCACTTTCATCATATTTCAATTTACCACCATTAAAATCATAAGTTTTATTATTACCTTTATTATCAACTTCATTTAATGTAAACTTAACAGGATTAGAAAAACCATTTAATTCTAAATAAAAATCTCCTTGTTCTCCAGCATTACCCTTAAATACCAATTTTATAAATCCTTTACCATTATCTCTAACAGTACCTCTTATATCATTTCCATTACTATCTTTACCATCTTTCAACACTTCTAATTTTCCTAAAAATTCAAAATTTATTCTAAATTGATTAAATGCCATTATAACACTTCCTTTTCTTTTAATTTATTTTCATATTTAATATATCATATTTTTTCTAATTTGTCAACATTATAATTCTAAAAAATTTTTACCAGTTTTCAATGCTGTTTTTATATTTATAAAAACATTTTTTAATTCTTCCTTACTATCAAAAAATAAATAAGAATTAATTTTACCATCTTTATAAAAATCTAATTCAAATTGGTCATCATTTTCACATATAGTATAATCAATATTATCAATATTATCTAAATTAATTAATTCATCATTTTTTAATATCCACATAATAATCATCTCCTAAAATTAATTTTCCCATATTATTTACATCTTTTGTTGTACCCTGTAATTCTATTTTTAATCCTTTTTGTATGTTAGGATATTTTTCATTTACTACATCAACTGCTTTAGCAAATAAATCATTACCCCAATTCTTTTGTCCTGTACTTGATATAGTTTTAATCTTATCTTTCCAACCATATTTTTCAAGGAAATCTAAAGTAGTTTGTGGTACTTCTCCTTGCATAATAGTATATGTAACTAAATGATATTCAATACTTTCAATTAATTCAATACTACCACTTAATTTATAATAACCATAATCATCTAATATTTCTTTTATATTATGTACTGCAATTTTATCTCCAAATTTCTTTTTAACTTTATCACAAAATTTCTTTGTATTTAAAGTCATTGTATCATAGAATAACACATATTCTTTACCTACATCATTTATTAATAACATTGTTCTATCTCCTTTCATTTATTCTACAACTTAATAATACCATATAAATATAAAAAAGTCAACTACTTTTTTAAGTAATTGACTAAATATTTTTAACTATTAATATTATCTTCAATGTTCCAAATAATATTCAATAGAAATATTGTACCTATAAAAGATAAAAGAATTAAAGTAATTAACATTAAAATATCCAATAAATATGTATAAAATGTTTTAAAACTATTATCATATCTACTAAAGATTATATTATTAGATTTACCATCATAAGCATATGATAAAATATCTAATGTAATAACTAAATTTAAAATAGTTCCAATAATATACATAACAAATAACAATATATTAAAAACAATTATATCCATTATATTGCCACCTCATATTTTACTTTATCTCCATATTTATAGTTCAATAATTCTACATCACTCCATTTAAAGTTATAAAATCCATTAAAATTATTTATTTTAAATGTAGGTGGATTATAAAACTTTCTCATAACTTGCTCTCCTAATTTATCAATATGTCTATCATAAATATGTATATTTACTCCAGTCCATATTAAATCTCCAACTTCTAAATTACACTCTTTAGCAATTAAATGTTGTAATACTTGATATTGCCAAATATTTGATACCAAACCAAGTGCTACATCACAACTTCTCTGTCTAATACTTAATATTAATTTACCTTTTTCAACAGTCCATTGAGTTAAATGAAGGCAAGGTGTCAAAGTCATATCTTCTAAATCATCTACATTCCATAATTCTGTTATTATTCTTCTACTATTAGGATTATTTTTAATTTCTCCAATAATATAATCTACTTGTGAATTATAATTATATAATGGCTTTGCTAATTGATAACCATACCCTTTTTTTATTGTACCATTCTCATCTTGCCACTCGTTCCAGTAATTTACCCCTAACTTATCTCTTAAAAATTTAACATTATTACTCCTATATAACCATATCCACAAACTTTCCTTAATAGCACTTTTATATGGTGCATATCTAGTAGTAGGTAATAATGCTCTATAATTACCTTTACTATCCTTATAAGGCTTAAATCTTACTTGTAATCCTATAACCTGTCTATAATATGCAGGTGTGCCATCTGCATAAACTGTCCTAACATTCTCTTTAATATCTGTACCTTTATCACTTGCAATATAATTTACTAAATCTCTATAAAACTCATCAAAATTATCATATACATTTTCTCTTATCATTTTATTTTACCTCCAATATATTATCAAATCCATAATTTTTCAATAAATTATTTAAATTATTTACATTACCACATAAAAATCCATATTCTTCTCCATTAATATTTAATATTGTTATATAATATTCTTGTAAATTAATATTAACATTACATTTAAAATCTATAATTTTATAACCTAATCTATTATAATCAATTTTATCTTGTTTTTTAATCATACCTATAATTCTATCAATCATTTACTTTCTCCTTTAATCTATATTTTTATTATGATATTTCATTAAATAATATTCTAAATTAACCATTAATTCCTTATCTTTTAATAATAATTTATTAAATTTATTTATTAATCCAAACATATCAATGTTCTTTTCTAGTTTATAGTGTTTTAAAAATATACAACTTTCTACATTTTTACTCTTATTAAATTCAAACACTATATCAAAACAAATTACCCTATTTAATTTTTCATTTAATAAATTATAACTCAATATTATCATATCATCATTAAATTCATTTACAAACATATTAAACTCATATAAATTATAACCAGTAATACTAAATACCCTCAAAGACTTAGATAACATAATATCTTGAAAATATTTATTTAATCTAATAATTTCTTCACTGACATTCATATCATTTTCATCATCTAAATAATTAACCATTGAATTTTCGCTCCTTACTTGTTAAATGATAAGCATTACATTGTTTACAATAATAATACCTACATTCCCTTCTTCTACTTCTACCTTTTCTTTTTTTATAACTCATATTTGCTTGTGCAAGATATAACATTGCTTCAAATTTTGTAAATTTTCTCTTATTGCATTTCATATTCTCCAAACCCCAACTTTCTTAGGAGTTTAATTATATATTCAATACCTTTAGATGTTACTAACGTAATGTAAATAGGCTCTCCAGTATAATTATTGTATGATTGTTTAACTTCAAAATAACCTAGATTTACATATTTTTGATAAGGTTGGTTATATTTATTTAATAAACTATTACCTCTTAATATTCCAAATAATATATTTCTACCAACAGGTCTTTGATTATCTTTATTTTTAAATTTTAATAACTTAGCAACTTCACTCATACTTATTGCTTTTTTACTACTTGTTACTTTATCATAATAATCTACTTTAGGTTTTTGTTCTGTAATTATTTCTTTTTGTTCTTTATTCTTTAGTTCTAATTTGCTAATTTCAATTCTATTTTGTTCTATAATATTATTTGCATATTGCAAACTTTTTGCCATTTGATACATTGGATTATTATATTTTTTTTCAATTTCTATAAAATATTTTCGTATCTGTCTACCTTTTTCATTTTTTTCAATCATTGCTAATTCTTTTGCTATATCTAACTTAACTATATGATTTTGTACCTCCCTTTTAACTATTCTCGAACCTTCTTTTTTTTGAGAAAGTTCATTTAATACTATAAAATCTACATTTTCAACAAATCCATAATCTTTTATTCTACGATTAATCCAATCAATATATTTTGTTTTAATTTCTAAAAATTTATATAAATCTCTACAATTTACAGTTGGCTCTCCCCTCTCATTTTCTATAATTTTTATTAAACTTAAATTTTCCATAATTATTTCTCCTTTATATAATTTTTTTTTATTCTATTTCATTATACCACAAATGTATTAATAAGTCAAATTAAAAAGTGGTATTTCTACCACTCTAATTAAAAATATTTAATAACATATTTACATAATATAAATAATCCTAAACATAAAAATATCCCTAAAAATAATATTATAAAAATTTTAGAAATCATATAATTCTGTGAAACAATCTTAACACAACTATCATTAGTACATTTACTTACAACACTCAATAACATTTTATCGTTCATTAAAACAATCCACCTATATCATCTAAAACTTCACTATCCACAATCTTTTCATAATTTGTAGATTTCTTAGAAAAGAAATCGTGTTGTGTTGTTTCTAAAGATATTCCATTCATAACAATAGGATTTATCTCATTCACATCAAAATATTCCTCAAACCCTAAATTATTAAATGCTCTATTGAAATTATATTTCAAATAATCTTTAACTTCTGAAATCATATCAAATGATAATTCTTTATTTAGTTCTGAATATATATCTTCTATGTATTCTATTTCATTTTTATGTAAATCTAATGAAAATTCAACTAACCAATCATACCATTCTTTTTGAGTTTTTTCATCTTGTCTATCATACAATTCTCTAGCAATCATACCTAAAAAACCACCGTGTAAACTCTCATCTTGTACTATTTTCTTAATTATATCACTACTTGCAACAAGTTTACCCTCTACTCCAGCAATCCACAATGGTAAATAAAAACCACTATAAAAGAGATGACTTTCAAGGTTAATTGAAGCACTTAAAACTCTAAATAATTCAAAATCAGTTAGTTTGTCTTTTTTACATAACTGATATTGTTCATCCACTTTCCGTGCTTTGTACTGTAAATATTTATTTTCTTCTACCCACTTAAATACTTCATTAATTTCCATATTACTATCAATAAGAGTAGTAAATATTGTACTGTAACTTTTTGCGTGTCAATTTTGTTACGATTATACCGTTTCCGTATAATCTCTATATGTTACCATATAGTTCAGACTATATCTTATATTCAATAATGAATATCCTACCGTTTCGTTTTAATAGATTTATTATAAACTAATCTCATTTATATACTAACCACTTGGCACTACTCTACTCATTTATTCTCAAATACTTTTACCATATTTGATATACTTTCGATAGTCGTTCGAGTTTACTATATTTTATATTTTAATAATATTTATTATATTCTTCATCTTCTAATATTTCTCTAAATTTCCAACCTTTATGTTGTTTATGTTTTCCTTTTATACATTCACTAATAGTATGTGCTGTTAAATTATGTTCTTTTGCAAACCTTAATTGATAATAAAATACATATTCTTTACCTTGAGGAGAAATACCTAAAAATTTTCTAGGTCTTTGTTTATCTATTAAATCCTCTTTAAAATCTTTTAAATAAAATAATTGATAACCATTAATTTTTTTAGTTTTACCATTTAATAAATCAACTAAACTCCAATCACTACAACCTACTTCTTTTGCTACTAATTTTCTATTATTCCAAATTGTTTTTTCAAATTTTGGATAAGGGGATATTAATACCATATCTTTTTGATATTTTTTATTGATTAATGTATTTTCACTTTGAGATAACCACATACAATTTTCTAAAGAATATATTAAATTTCCATTTTTACTCTTTTTATCTTTATCTAAAAATAATTCCCCCATAAGTATACTTATTAAATCAAAACCATCTATTTTATCTACATCATCAATAAAACCATCTAAATCTTTCCATTTATCACATACTACTACCCCATTACCTCCATAATATTCATAACCATTAGTATTTTCTCTATAACATCTTGCCATCATACCTTTATGAATACTTCTAAATTTTTGATAAATAACATTTCTAATATTTTTCTGTTTTTCAGTAAATTTCAATAATAATTACCTCCTAAATTTAATAATAATAAAATATATAATATAGTTTTACTACGGTAGTTATCCTAAAATAATAGGACTTTCTCCGTTTAGATAGGCTTGACTAATATATTATTTCTAATATATAAAGAAACTACACTAATTAATCTCTTCCATAAATGCCATATAAAGTATTAATGCTTTATTCTGATAACTTTCAATATGGTTAGCAATATTATTTACTCCCCAACCACCCTGTAATGTGTCAAGCAATGTTAATCCCCCTAATACTTTTTTATAACAATCTTTAAATGCTGGACTTAATGTTCTCCACCCATCTTTATCTCTGCTCGGTGTGTACTCTGAATCAATCCAGAACTGTTTTAAGTTCTGTTCCCAAAAAGCCATAATGTAATTATTATCAGGCTCATTCCAATTTACTGCTTTGTATATTTTTTCCATAATTTATTCCTCCTAAATATTTAATCTCAATAATAGTATAATATAAATATCAAATTTTGTCAAGTATTTTTATAAAAAAAAATAAGTAGTTTTCACTACTTATTAATTTCAAATCTTTTTTCAAGAGTATTTAAATATTTACTCATATTTTCTTTCTGTTCTAATAATAATTTCTTGTTTTCTTCGTCTAAATTATTAAAATCTTCTGTTTCAGTAAATTTAACTAACTTTGTTATTTTACTTTTTAAATCTCTAATCTCTTTTACTAATTTACTAAGCAATTCAAATTTCTCTGTAACCATTTCAACCTCCTTTCTAATAACCTAATGTAAACAATAAATCATCTAAAGTCTTTAATGTATACCAATCTCCTTCATTTTCAATAACTGGTACTTGTCTGTAACCTAATGACCTAATCAATTTTAATGATTGTTCATCTTCTGTAATATCAATAAATTTATATTTAATATTATTTCTTTCTAACGTATCTTTAGCAATATTACAATTTACACAACCATTACTCTTACCATAAACTTTAATCATTATTTACCTCCAATTTCTTTATGTGGAACTAATTGTCCACTCCTATTATATCTTACATATTTTTTTATTACTTTACTTCTTTTATCATATATTATAAAACCTTCAACTTTTCTCCCTTCTTTTTCAACATAATTTTCATATAAATTATCTAAATTTTCTAAAGATAAATCTTTTATTCCTCTTACTAATGGAACTCTTGAAATAAAGTCTGGAAATTCTTGATTAATAAATACATAATGTAATAAATCTAAATCATAAACTAAATTAGATAGTTCTAATTTATCATCATTTAATTTAATTCTACCTTTAGCAAACATATAAAATTTATTCTTAAATTTATCTAAATGTAAATAACTAATTTTACCCATACCTAACCACTCCCCAAACATTATAGACCCATCATAAATTAATTCTTTAATGTCTTGTTCGTGTTCTACTAACCAATCTCTTAATCCCTTATACTCTAATTTTGTACCATTGATAATTTCTTCCAAAGTAAATACATAATTTCTTTGACAAATATAAATCTGTTTCCCTATTTTACCAATACCCAGATTACTTCCATCTAATTTCTCTGTTAAAACATATCCTTTTTCATTTTCTGAATATCTAGTTGTTTTTGGATATAAAACCATTTTAATCATCTAATACCATCCCCATTTACTTTATTTTAAATTCTACATAATTATATCATATAAAAATTAAAATGTCAATACCTTATTTTAAATATTTTTCTCTATTTTGTTTTGTTGTTTTAATACTTGATTTTATTAAATTTTCTAATATATTTAAATCAAATGCTTCTAAAACAATTCCATCATCAATTCCTAAATGTTTATCTGTAATAATATTAAATTTCTTAATAAAATTATCATAAGAAAATAAACACACTATAACTCCATAATCTGTTACACTTCTAATTAACCTACCTACACCTTGATAAAATACTATTTTCATCATATTATTATAGAAATCCCAATAATCACTAATAAATGAATTATCTTTATCATATTCTATCTTATCAAATAACAATCTATTAAATTTAGATATTATACTAGGCTCATTAACTCTCATATAAGGTAACTTAGTTATTATTAAAGTTGTCATATTATCCCCTTTAAAATCTATACCTTCCCAAAATCCTGTATTACCGATAACTATTGTATCATTATCAATATTCTTATTCATATCTTGCATTATAGTTGGTAAAGATGAATAATATTGAGAATGTATAGAATATTTATTATCTATTAAATTATCTTTTAAACAATTATAAGCATTATCAACATCGACTTTATTTGTACATAATATTAAACTTCCACTGTCTCCTTTAGTAATAATACTATCTAATTTTTTATCTAATAACCATTTATATTTTGTTTCTTTACCATACTTGTCAAGGCAATAATTTTTATCAAGGAAAATATATCTTTTATTATATTTATCAAAAGGACTATTAGGGATATAACATCTATATGTTTCACTTTCTAATAAACCTAATCTACTAACAAAAAATGAATAATCTCCCTCAATACTCATAGTAGCACTACAATATATAATATGTTTTACTTTATTAATAGTATCTAAAAATTTATTATAAGCATTAACAGTATCATCATTCATTAAATATAAATTAACTTTTAAATTAATATCAACACTAACTGTAATAACATCAGGTACTAATCTTTTTGTTACTTCAAAACTACTATCATTTAACTTACTAATTAAATCTTTCAAATAGAAAATATAAGATTTCATTTCATTAATTATTCTTGAATAAATATCTAAATTATTTAAAGAATATACTAAATTTTTACATTCTTCATACAAAGATTTAATTTCACTATTACTTGAAAATATTTTATCTAATTCTTCTATATTATTGTCAGTTAGATTAGTTGTAATTTCCCCTTTTTTATTTTTTATATAATCACTCATACCATTAACTTCTTTAAATTGTATAAACTTATCATAATCTGACAATATAATTCCTTTATTCATATAATCTTTACTATCTTTTCTTATATTTTCAAATATATTATCTAAATTATCAAAAAACTTATCTTCATACTCTAAAATAAGTTTATCTAAATCTTTAAAATAAATATTTTTTAAATATTCTATTACTTTATTTCTCTCAATACTTAATATCATTTTAGTTCTATCTATATTTAATTTTTTATTCACATAATTTTCAATGTTCTTTTCATTCTGTGATATTCCATAAGTCAAATTAAATAATTCAGTATCACTAAATTTAGGTTTATCAGTTTTAAAACCTTTAAAATAATTCAAAAGTTTACCTAAATGCAATATAAATTCATTATTAAGTTTACTTTTTATTTTTGGCAACCTAAATAAAAAATTGTCTAAACTAAACTCATCACTACTAATATTAATTAATTTATTAGGTAAATTATGTACTTCATCTAATATTAGTGTATGTATATATTCTAAATTAACTTTTTTGGATAACAATAACAAATAATCATAATTTGTTATCATAATGTTATGTATCTCTTTTTTACTTTTATTAAATTTACACTCTTTTATTTTACAATTCTTACAATTTCTATCCTTAGCATTGTATTTATCAAATAACTTATTATCATATTTTAATTTACCATTATTATCATACCTATCAACTAAATCATAATCAATACTAGGTGTTCCTTGTATTTCCATTTCCTTTTTAATACCTAATTTAAAATTTTCATCTTTATTTTTATCATTATCAAATGATTTTTTACATAGATAATTACTTTTTGACTTATATATGCCAACATTTAATTTTTTTAACATATCTTTATGTTTATCTAATCCTTTATATTCAAAATAACTATCAAGAGATGGTATAATAACATTTAACATATCTTCATATACTTGTTTCTGTAATGATTTATTATTAGTAACAATGACTATTCTATTTTTATTTAAAACTTTATCAAACTTTTTTAAATCATCATTATTTTCTTCTTCTAACTTATTACTATAATTAACCATTTTAATTATATACTCAATTAAAGAAATATAAGTATATACAAATGTCTTACCTGTTCCAGTAGGTGCTTCCATAAGTATATGTTTCTTTCCACTACTAAATGAATTTAATACATCATATACTAACTTATTTTGTTCTTCTCTAACTTTAAAATTAGGATTATATTTCTCTAAATAAGGCTCAAAACCTTTTATTCCAAATATTTCATACACAGTTTCTCTAAACATAATTTCACTTCCTTTATATCAAATTTCTAATATATTATAACATATAAATTTAAAAATTACAATAAAAAAGTATGAGAATTTATATCTCATACTCAAATATTTTTATTTATACAATTATATCTTTCATTTTTTGTTTGTAATTTTCAATGATATTATCAATTAATTTCTGTCCATTAAAACCTGTTTCTAAAAATTTCAATAAAGTTGGATTATAACCACTCAAAAACATATTTCCATACTTATCTGTTTCAGGAAATTTTGTTTCTTCTGAACATAAATTCCACCAAATAATTCTAGTTTTAGGACTTCTTTCAAGAATTATTTTCATAGCTTCATCTTTACTTTGACTACTACCTCTATTAAATTGCATATCACTTAAAACTAAAATATAGTCAGGTAAATCTTCTGTTACTTTAGATAATAACTCCATAACTTTACCAAAGTTTGTACTACCTATATCATCAAAACTATCAAGTATTTCCATATCTTGTTCATAGTTATTAGATAATTTTAATAATTTAGGATTATCAGAAAATGTAATAATATGATTATTCATATAACTAGAATTTTTTGCTACATAGTGTCCTATCGCTCTTGCTTTTAAATAAGATTTAAGATAGTCATACATACTTCCACTATTATCTATAATAGGAATTATTTTACCTAAATTTACTTTAGAAAATTCATTAAATATAATATCACAATCTTCTCCATTAATATCCCCATTATCATATTTTAATGCAAGGTCATAAGGTGTCATAGTTCCAGTATTAACTTTAGATTTTCCATTTCTAACATCTTCCAAATATTGATTAAATCTTTCATTATCTTTTGAAATAAATGTATTAAAATGTTTTAACATTGCAAGACTTGATACTTTTGAGTAATCTTTAACTTTATCTTGTCTTGACAATATTGCTTCAGTTGTATTATTATTAACAATTAACTTTCTATATTGTTTACTTGTCAATCCAAATACTTTTCTAAATGCTTTTACTTTTTCTTTATTTCTACCTCTTTCTCTTGGCAACCATTTAGTCAAATTAAATATTTCAATACTAGAATTATCCCTATCATAACTTGATAATTTATCTATTAAATAATCCCAATATTTACCACCTTTTAAATTTTTTTTAGATTTAACAAGTTTCCAACCTAATTCAAATATATCATCTGCTCTACCAACATTAAATACATTTTTAGGACTTTCTTCAATTTGTCCTAGTAACAATCTTCCTACTTCTCTTTCTCCAAAACCATATCTACAATCCCTTATAACTCTACCAAACCATTTATCATATTCATTGTTTTTATCTAAAACAATATCAACTTTGTTTGGGTTATTTCTTAATTCACTTAATCTAAATACAGTATCAATATATTTATTCAAACTTAAATTATATGCTATATCTCCATTCCAAGTTTCTGTTTCATTAAATGCTTCTCTTAAATTCATTTATATCATCTCCTTAAATTTTAAATAAAAAAGTCGGTTAGTATTATACATATTACCTATTACTAATAACCGCATAATCCTATACCGACTGTGATGGTCTGTTATAACCCCTAGAGTAACTTACCAACATCTACCAATTCTATCATCATATATAATTTATTTTATGTTATGCAGTATATCTATTCTTACAATAGACAAGGTCTAACAAATAATGTTAGGTAATAGTACCTTGAACAAGTAAACTATAATTTAATTTACTTATTTAAGATACTATCAGTAGTGTAATAAAAAGATTTAACTATGCCAATAATTTAAATTAATTTTTTTTATGTTATGCTGTAACACTACTTAGTACCTTTAAACAATAGTCTAATATTAATAGAAATCCAAATTATTAATTAATGTATTATGCTGTGAGACTATTTATATAATTAATTGTGTGGAGTGAGGTTAGATAAGTATTGAACTTATAAAATTTACTAATATTAATATTTTCAACTGTTTTACCATTTAAACTACTAACCCATAAAGGCTATTTCTAGCCTAATAAATTTACTCAATTTCTTTTTTAAATGCTTGAGAAAATTTAAACTTAACTTTATTTCTTTCAGGTTTTGTTACAAATTCCTCTGTTAAAGGGTTTCTAACTTCTCCTGCTGGTAATGTAAACACATCAATATTTCCTACACCGTATAATTGTATACCTCTACCACTCTTAACTACATCTTTTAAGGTATCGAGGAAATTTGAAACGATTTCATTTGCTTTTGCAATAGATACACCATTTCTCTTTGCGTATTCATCAGCAAAATCCGTTTTTGAAATTCTTTCGTTTGCTTCTATTTTCATTATTCCACTTCTCCTTTCAACTTTACAAACATAGTATACCATACTTTTATAAAGTTGTCAATACTAAATTTTAATTTTTTTTTGGTGTGGTATGTAGGACTTGCACCTACAAAGGTTTCCCCATAAGTTTCTAAGACTTACGTGTCTACTAAATTCCACCAATACCACATATTATGGTGTGCCGAGTAAGATTTGAACTTACGAGTTTACCCTGTGGGAACGGTTTTACAGACCGTCTGCTTCAACCAACTTGCATATCGACACACAAAGGAGCAGGTATATTATACCCACTATTATGAAATAATAACTTACGATTAATTTATTGGTGTGCCTTACTGGACTTGAACCAGTACATCCTTTTCAGAATAATGGATTTTAAGTCCATTGTGTCTACCTCTTTCCACCAAAGGCACATATTGGTAGCAGGGGCGAGATTTGAACTCGCAACTTCAGGGTTATGAACCCTGCTAGGTAACCTTTCCTACACCCTGCGATATTATTATATCACACTTTTTAAATCTTGTCAACAACTTTTTTCAAAAATTTTAAATATTTTCAGTAAAGAGGAATTAATCCTTAATACTGAATTTAAAATATCTATGTACCCAATAAAATCTTTCTCCAAAACCTACATTATGGTTTTTTAAAACATCATTTAAGGCTATTGGATGAAAATTACAATCACAAATAAACTTTAATTGTTTTTCCTTATTTTCTTTCAATTCTTCATCTAACTTTTTAACACTTACTAAAAATTCTTTTTCATTATCAATTACTTGAGTATAAACATAAAATTGTCTTTTAGATTTCTTATTTTTAATCTTTTCCATTTATTTCATCTCCCTTAACTTAACTACATATATAGTATATCACATATTAAAGAATTTGTCAACACTTTTTTAAAAAAATTTATATTCTTAATTATATAATATTTTACAACATTCATATAATTGATTTATATGTCCTGTTATCAAACAATATTGTATAATATTTACTCTCAATCTTTTTTCTTTATCTTCATTATACTTATCACATTCATATTTTAAATTAATACCATAAGTTTCTTCAAACAGTTTATATAAATTAATATATGCACCCACAATATTACCATTAAAGTTTTTTCTAACTAAATGATTAATTTCATTCTTTTTACTAACCTCATCTTCTGTATAAACATATTTAATTTGTCTTTGTAACTCATTATTTCTAACTTTTAAATTTTCAATTTCATTTTTAAGTTTATATTCTCCATACTTTCTAATACTTGGTAAAACTTCACTTGTTACCCATTCAGTAAATTTTTCTGCTTCGTCCTTTTTACTTTGAAATATGCACTTATATAAATTACTTTCATTTATAAAATTCATTTTTTGTTTTCCACCATTTGTAAGGGTATCATTTAAAATGACCCCCTTTGTGTTAAGTCTCATTTTTACTTGGCTAGAATTACCTAACCCTAAAATTTTACATACATCTTTTAAATTAAAATAAGGTAAATCATTTTCCAACACAATTCTAACTTTACTAAATTCTTTATTTTCAAATAATTTTATTTCATTTTCCATATTACTATCTCCTTTATATTTAATTTTATTACATAAATAATATATCACATAAATAATTATTTGTCAAGTATCTTTTTATATTTTTTAAAAATAAATTTATCATAAATTTTTCTTTTAACTACTTTCCATTTTTTCCAGTCTACTTTTGGAAATTTAATGTCTCCTTTATAATTTCCACCTATATGGGAAATATACATCTCATCAATTAAATCCATATCTAAGAATTGTTTATATATTGACTTACCACCAATTATAAATACTTCATCATTAGTTTCTAAATCATTTAACCATTCAACTAATTTACCCATATCATTAAATACTTTAACATTATCATTAAAGATTTCTTTAAATTCTTTATTACTTGATAATATAATATTATATCTATCTTTTAAAGGCTTTCCTATACTTTCATAAGTATTTCTACCCATAATAACTATTTTACCCTTAGTTTTATTCTTAAATAATTGTAAATCTTCAGGAATATTCCACAATAATTTATTATCTTTTCCAATATAGTATTTTTCATCAAATGCTACAATAAGTTTTATCTTACATTTCATATCAAAATCACTCCTTATTTTCTTTAATCTTTTTAATACTGTTCTTTAGTAAAGTCTTTTTCATAGACTTACTAATCTTCTCATTCTTTTCCTTATAATTCTTTTTAATTTTTATTTCCTTATCTTTCTTTTTGTTATTTATACCTGTTAAATAAGTTGCTAATCTTCTATTTACAAACCTACCAACACTCAAACATACACACTCCATACCACTCTCTAATGCAACTTTTGGTACTATTCCAGTTTCACTATTTAAATCAACTATTAAATTTTCATCTAACTTATCCAATTTTGATAGTGCTACAATCCTATCAACTATCTTCTTTGGATAATCCTTATCATAACTTACTAAGTCTAATTCAATAAAGTTAGTAGGCTCTTTTTTATTTATCTTATTCAAACTTCTTATATAAAAGTAATTACTCTCCTTTGTAAAAAACAATATGTAACCTAATCCACTCTTAAATAATCTATTCTTTTTATTTTCAACTTTTGTCCTAAACACAACAATATCTTGAAATATAAAACCTGCTTTAACCATATATTCATAATCAGTATTCAACTTATCCTTATCTGTAAATATGTAACAATGGCAATTATTATTACAAACATTAAATAATCTTCTTAACAAGTTCTCATTTCTATTGTTTTCAATACTTTCTAATAACATACTCGTAGTTGCTATTCTACCTAAACTATCATTTTCTTTTTTAAATTCAGGTAATTTTGTAATTATAAGTGTAGGATTTTTATTTTCATTTTCAAGGTATTCAATTACTTCTTCTACATTATTATTAAACACTTTTACATTTCTATATGTTTTCATATTCTTTATCCAATAATTTATTAATAAAATCTACACCTTTTTGAAATACAACAGTCTTAACATTAATTCTAACATTCCCAAAATTATCAATAAACTTAGTTTCAATAGATTTAAAATATCCTAAATTTACATATTTTTGATAAGGCTCATTTCTATAATTTAATACACCTTTATCTCTTAAAAATTTCATTAATGTATTTCTACCTATATTTTTATAATTTAATACCTTAGCAACTTGTTTAAAATCTATTGTATCATTACTTGTTGTTACAATATCATAAAAATCTGCTTTAGGTTTCTGTATTTCAATCAATTCTTGCTTTTCTTTATTCTCTAATTCTAATCTTTCAATTTCTTCTTGTTGTTCTACTGCCAATAATAATGCTTCCTTAAATGTTTTAGGCACTTTAAATTCATTTTGTTGTAATTCTTTTATCTTAAAATAAGATTTAATTAATATATCTTGTATTTTCCAACTTAAATCATCATTCATTGATTTTATCAATTTTAAATAACCATATTCTGTAAACAATGGAATAATTTTTACATTATTAGGTATTTTTTTCTGAACGAAAAACTTTCGTTCTAAAAATTCTTCCCTTGTTAAATAGTAATAATCTATGTTTATTTTAAACCTTTTAAAATTATTTTTAAAATTTTTGGTTATACTATCTAATGTTCTTTCGTGTAATTCTGCAATATCCCAAATAGTAATAACTCTTTCATTATTCCATTCCTTAACTTGTAATTCTTTATCTTCAATTTTTATTAATTCCATAACATTCTCCTTTATATTTTTTATATATTTTTAATCCTTATGCTTCTAATAATTTGTTTTTATGTCTTGTTTTTATTATACTATCTTTACTTGATGTTTTCATAGTACCATTATCTTCTATATAAATGTTGCTAACCCAACTATTTGTATCAATATCCATTAAATTATTTAAATTAGCAACATTATTTTTATCTTTCATTCTTAATTTAATAAATGCACCATCTTCCAAAAATTCTTTCAAATAAACAGACATTTGAATTAATGTATTTTCAAGTTTAATTTTTTTATTTTTTAATTCTTGTAACTCAAACTTAACTTCTTTTTTATATCTTTCAATGTTACTTTCATATTCTTGGATAACTTCCATACCTTGCTCATATTTACAGTATTCATCATATTTTTGAGTATAATTAAATCCATATTTCAATTCATTTTTTAAAAATTTCATATAAGAAAATCCTATTGGATTTCTGTTTTTATCCCTATTAAAATAAACATCATATTTCAAAGAATAATAATCTCTAACTACATCTTGATATTCTTTTAATTTATTCAAATATGTAGTTATGTAACAATTATCATAAATCTTACCCAAGTATTCTTTGTCAACTTCTTTAATATCTTTCATATTACTTTCTAACACTTCAATATGATGATTTTTAAAATTTTTTATTTTATATCTAAGTGTGTTAGATTTAAATTTTTCATCTTGTCCTTTTAAAAAAAGTGATTTACCTACAATTCCAAAAGTATTTCTATCTTTAGTGTTATATTTTTTGTTTAACAAATACTGCTCAAAAACTCTACCACCACCATAATTTATAATACTTTTTAGTGGCTTATATATTTTTACAAGATTTAATATAAATTGTTTTTTATTATATTTTTCTGTTTTTATATTTACTGTTGCATTTTCAATTTCTTTATGTACTTGTTTCATTGCAAGATAAGATGTATAATTGATACATTTATAAGACAATTTCTCTCCGTGTCCAAACGTATCGTCAATATGATATTCAACAATCTTTTCCAATTCTTTATCTCTTTGTCTTTGTTCAGACTTTGTCATACCGAAAGCATATCTGTAATTATCATCATTGTCATAATAATATTTATTAAGAATTAATATATTAGCAATAGTTTCAAGTCTTAAATTTTGAAAATCCTCTAATTGATTACCATTCAAATAAAACCAATTATGACAATCAACTTTAATATCAAAAACCTTTTTAATCAATTCTTCAGTTCTTGTAAGGTATATTGCTCTATCTCTTATCTGTTTTGAATATTTTTCATTCTTAGTTTCTCCTCTATAATCTCTTGCTAATTTAAAATTAGATAGCATTAATCTAGCACCCTCCAATGTAAATAGATATGCTATTTTACTTGCATTTCCATTCTTAAATGTTTTACCAATATTTTCATTATAACAAATATTAAGACCATCTGTGTAAATTTGCCAATCTTCATAATTATCATCTTTTGAAATTATAAAATAATCAATATTTTCTTCAAGAGTTCTAGTATATTCATTATCTTGGTTTCTTAATAGACATTCAATATTTTTTCTAATTCTGTCATTTCTTTTTGAATAATTACTTTTCTCAATTTTACTTTCTTCATCTAAAGTAAAAAAAGTAAATGAATACATAGGAATACATTTAACTCCTTTGTATGTTATGTATGCTAATTTTTTTTCATAATCATATTTATTCACTTGATTTATAAAATCTATTTTTATATTCTTATTCTCAAATTTTAATTCTCTAATTATTTTTTTTCTAGGCATAGCCTATCACTCCTTTTCAATAGTTTAATTTTTATTAAGGTTATCTTTTCAAACCCTTTTATTATATATAATACCATATTTTTAATCATTTGTCAATAGTTTTTTATAAAAATTTATTTGATTGAAAAATAATGTATTTATCAATAGTTTAGGTACAACCGAATATTAATTGTCAACCGCCTTTTATAAAGTAATTAATATGTTCTTCTATTAATTATAATATAGTATATAGTAGTATTAATATATTAATTTACTTATTAAAAAGCGGTTGTACCTAGAACTAAAGTTGTACCTAAGTTTTATTTTAATTAAATTTTAACTATTTATAAAATTAATTGTTAGAGTATTATATGATTAATTTAAATTATAATTTATTAATTTACATATATCTTTAGTTTAAGAATAGGTACAACCTTAATTTTAGTACCAAGCCCTTTACAATAAGTAATTAGTATATTCTATATACTATTAATAGTATATTATATAATAGAAGTAATAGTATAATTTACTTGTTATAAGGCGACTGACACCTAAACTTAGGTTGTACCTAAAATTAGTACCTTGTTGCAACTATTTTAAATATGTACTCATATAAAACGAAAGGGATTACAATAAATGGGAACTAGAATATATAACGTTGATAGAAAAACGTTAAAGAATAAATTGTTAAATTATTCAATAAATGAAAAGGGAGAAAAAGTTACAAAATTTTCATTATGTAAGAACATTGAATTTTTAAAATCTATTGGTTGTAAGAGTAAATCTATTTCTCCAAATACAATTCAAAGTTGGTATAAAAGACTATCTAATTTTGAGCCTATTGGAGAAATGACTGATAAATTTATTTACGATTATCATAAAAATATTACTAAACGTATTCCAAGAAAATTAAGTTATGTTGACTGGACTAAAGATAAAAAAAATTTATCTCTTGAAAACTTAATAACTGAAAAAATAAAAAATAAGATTGACTGGAATGATAGGAAAAAATATCTTGCTATGTTGAAATTAAACGATAATGATTTCAATATTGAAAGATATTCACATTTGAACGAAAATGATTTAAAATTTATGGTTGATATGTTTATTGAAAAAGATAATCAATTAAAATTTGAAAACAAACTTGAAAAAATGATTTCCAATGGAGATGAAAATATTGTGGACTATTTATTTTGAAAATACTCCTAAAACGAGCGTAAACCTACCTAGATTGAACGAGTTACACATTAGTCGACCAATTTATCGTTTAAAGATGTAAAAGCCCTTAAAACTGATTTACGGAGTTAATTTATGGAAAATTTAAAAAATTTACAGTTAAAAATAACTGAATTAATGGAAAATAAATCAAGTTTAGAAAAAGAAAATGCACAATTAAGACAAAGAATAGTAGAACTAGAAAAAGAAAATGAAAAAGTTAAAACATTAGTAAATGTTGAATTATTAGATAACGATATTAAGAAAATAATATTAAAAAATTATGCTAGAAATAAATCCAGTCTTTCTATATATAGGGAGGTTGGTAAACTATATGGATTGACTATTGAAGAAATAGATGAAATAATTAAGAATATAGATAAATTAGATAAGGAACTTATTGAATATTATAAAAAGGAAGTAGAATTTTTTAGAGAAAATGACTTAATAAAATTTTTTAGTGAACAGGATATTATAAAAGATAGTATTGATGTTACATTGTCAAGTCTTGATACACAGATTATGGAATATTCAAAATTAAAGACAATGGATAAAGATGAATTTAAAATTTATGATAGTCTTTTAGCTAAAAAAATTAATTACATAAATATTAGATTGAAACTTGTTGATACATATAAAGAAGGAACTTTAATATCTAATAATAACAAGGAAAATAGTAATAACATTTCTATCGAAATTAAGAAACAGATAAATAATATTATGAATATAGATACTTTTAAAAAGGGTGGGGTTAGTACCGAGATTGTTACAGTAGATAAGGGGGTTGAACAATGGGAATAAATTATGAAATATTTATTGACCCAATATCTAATGTTGTGTTTGCAAAAACATTAAAAGGTACAATCCCAATAGGTATTAATTTTGATAAGGAAACAGGCAATTTTGAAAGTATTGAAAACATAGAATACTATCAAACTTTTATTGAATATGTTATCCGAAGTAGACAATATTATGATGTTGTAAGAAAAAAGTATAAATATCGTGAGTTATTTCCATACCAATGGAGTGTGTGTTTAAAGATTATTGATAGTGTTATGAATAAAAAAGGTAGAAAAATTTTACCAGTACAGGCAAGACAAACTGGTAAATCAGAAGCAATAAAAGTATGGCTACCATTTTTAGTTGTATTCGCACGTCAATATGTTGAATTTATACACGAAAGATTTACTGGAATATTAGGAAGTTATAAAAGTGATACTATTGATAAGTTAAGAAAAGAAGTTATACCTTATTTTAAGACTGCTATTGAAGTTTATAATGAAATGTATAAGAATATTGAATTAGTTAGTGCATTGGATGGAAAAAATACTAAACTTGTAAATAATTCAAATAGACTAGAAATAAGTGCTAAGGTGGATGGACAGTATTTACCTTATTCCGAATGTTTTTTTATAACATTGGGAACTTCACAGGATAGTTTGACTTCACATATAACGGCAATAGATGAAAGCGGTAAAGTTGATAATGACTTATTTGATAATTCAATATCTCCATTTTCAAATAGTACACGTGGAACTCAAATATTTATAGGAGTGCCAAGCACAAGTCCTAATTCATTGTTACAAAAAAAATATGAAGCAAGATATAATGAAAATTCAAAAATTGATTGCTATTTCTATGATTGGAAAATGTGTTACTCTTTAGCAAAAAAAGTAAATCCTGAACAAGCAGAAATAATGAAAGAAGCAAGTTTAAGTGAAATAGCGGTTACTGGAGGACATCACTCAATAACAAACAGAATGAACTATTATCTTGAATTTAGCAAGACTGATGGATTATTTTTAACTAAAGAAATAATAAAACAACACGATATGTTTAATATCATAAATAATAGTTTTGAAGAAGAAAGTATATATAATGTATATAGAGTAGCAGGTATAGATATTAGTGCTACGAGTACAGGAGATTATTTTGTAATAAGTCGAGGTACTGCTTGGCAAGACAATAGGGGGTTGTACCATAGTACAGTTAGAAGAATTACAACTTTGAATAAAAATAATATAAATGATTTATTGACACCTATTGACAAGGTAAATTCAATTTGTGATATTTTAGAAGAAGAACTTATTGATATTTGTATGGTGGATAGTACATCGCAACAATTACATTTTATTCAGTTGTTAAGACAAGAGATGAATAAAAGAGGAATACTAACTATGCTTATTCCATTTACATATACAAGTAAAAGTAAACAGACTATGTTTAGTGAATGGGAAGATAGTTTATACAATGGATATACAAAATTTCCTCTAATTAAGACTTGTTGGGAAACAGAAAAATTATATGAAGAAATGCAGACTTTAGTAAAAAAAGAAACAAGTACAGGATATACTTATGAAGCATATAAAGATAGAAAAGATTTACAGACAAAGGGAAATACAGATGACCATTGTAATAGTGTTGCTATGTTACATTACTGTTTACAATATTTAGATGTTTCTATACAAAATCAAGAATGGTTTAAAGATGGTAGTAATTATGAATGGAGAGCAGAAAAATTTAAAGTTAGAGATATGATTAATAATTTATTAAATAAAAAAAATATAACAAAATTAGAAAAAATGAAAATATATTTAGATTTAATTCCATAGCATAAGGAGGTGTGAATAATTGAGTAGTAGATACCTTGAGGAGAATTTTTTATTACCTATTAGTAATAGTAATAAATATAGGCGTTCTCAAAGAGTAAATTTAATTGGTTTTAGTAATTTAAGTTGGGTTACTAAACTTAACAGTAATGGAATGTTTAATAATATTAATAGAGATATTGAAATTAATGTTATTGATGATTTAATTAGTGGTAGGTCTTTTGAACATTGGTTTAGATATAAAATTACTAAGAAAGCACAAGATAATTGTGATATAGATTATAGAGATAATTTTAAGAAGGCTTTTGTATATATAAATTTTATAAAAACATTAGTCGAAGATATTGCTATGCAATGTCCTGTAATGGATAATTTTGACCCCAAACAAGAATTAAGTGATAAAGAAATTAAATATTTAAAAGAGGAATTAGATGATATAGATTGGATTTCAATATCTATTGACACTATTAAAGAGTTAGAATTAAAAGGAGATTGCTTTTATCAAATATATTATGATGAAGAATTAAAAAAACATAGGTTTATTAAATTGAAAACTGAAAATATGTTGGATATTATTGTTGAAAATGATAATGATATAAAATATGTTTATAAAAATGTAAGAATAGTTAAAACTTTAGATATTGAAAAATCTATTTATACTAGAAAAGAAGTTGAAGATTTAATTATTTTTACTAATGGATATTATGTTGAATATTTAGATGTTACTAATTTAGATATTACAAGTTCTAAAAGTAAGAATGTAGTTATGAATACAAAGGAAATGGGAGATATGTTACCCATTATTCATATAAGTGGTAAATATAAAAGATATGATAGTGAATTTAGTGAGATACCTAGTGTTGACTATATTGACCCTACGTTAGATACTAATACAATTATAACAGATATTAGGAGTTCTAATAGAAATGCTGGAAGTCCACGTTGGGTTGTTATAAATGGGGATTTAGATTTAGATAGAAGTGTACTTGACCCAGGGGGAATTGTACATATTGAAACTCCTGAAAAATTAAAAGGATTTCACTCAAGACTTTTACCTGAAACTAATGTAAAATCATTTGAAATTACAAATAGTTTATCAAGTCTTAATAAAGAATTAATATTTTATATGGATTTTCTTTATAGAATTGTTGGATTAATACCCCCTACTTTACAAGAGAAGATGAGTAGTAGTGATAGTAGTAAGGCAATAGCACAGTTTAGAACAAAACAAGAAGTAAAGAATAAATATTATATGAGTAGTATTAGAAAAGGTTTTAGTACATTTTTTGGACTTTTATTAAAAGATATGAGTAAAAGAAGTAAAAAGGATAAAGTATTTTTACAAATACCTAAGATACTTGTTACTGCAAATGTATATGATAATTTATTACTTGTTGCACAAGAAATTGGATTAGGATTAACAACTATGCAAGATTACTTAAAAGAACAAGGATATAGTGAAAAACAGATTAAAGATATTATGGATAATCAAAAAGAAGTATTAGAAAATTCACAGATTAATAAAGAAAATACTGATGTTAAGAAAATAGAAAATAAAGGTAGCAACAGTAAAGAAAATACAACTGCTAAAATAGATACAAAAAATCAAAGTAGTGGTGTAGATAATAGATTTAAAAAAACATAAGGAGAAAAATATGACTAAGAAATTTATTTATCTTTTGTTTAAAGATGGAGAAGGTGGAGAGCCTAAAGAGCCTGAAACAGATGAAAGTAAAGAGGGAAAAGATTTAGAGGAGGGTAAGGAAGATAAAGAGCCTAAAAGTGAGCCTAAGTCAGAGCCAAAAAAACAGACTAAAAAGACTGAAAAGAAAGTTAGTATAACAGTAAAAGAATTTGAAGAGTATAAACAATTTAAATTAAATTCTATGAGTGCAGAGGAAAGAGAAAATGCACTAAAAGAAGAAAATGAAAGTTTATTAACAAAAATAGGGGTGCTTGAAAATACTATTGAAACTCAAACAAAAGAGATTGAAAGAGTAAAAGCACAAGACAGTATTAAAGAAAAATTAGGAACTATTAAAAGTGAGAAGCCTTATTTAATTGAAACATTGGATAAGAGAGCAAGTAAAGGGTTTAATAGTGTTGATGAAGTTAATGAGTTTGTAAATCTTATTGACAGTCCTACACTAAAAGAAGCCTATGATGTATTACAGAAAACACAAAAGGCTACTAAAATAACAAGTAAGAATGTTGTAGGTACTTCAAATAATGATAGTAATACAAATAATACAAGATATAGTAATTATGATTTATCTAAGTATGGTATTAGAGTAAAAAAATAATTAAGTTAGAGTGGGAAAAAGTTAAAGGAGAATTAAAGTTGAAAGCAAGTATAACAAATTTAAAAATTACAGGTATTCAAGAAATGCAAAGTGATATTAAAGAAAAACATTTTGCAACAGCAGAAGAATATTATATTGATGACCAGTATACTGACGGTGTTGATTTATTTAAAATTATGACAGTTAAAAAAGGTAAATGTTTAGGTCAAGATAGAAATACTTGGCACATTGCAGATAATACAGATGTAAATGTAATTCCTATGGGAATTGTTTATGCAGGGTCGCCTAATAGACATTTAGCAGGAGATGTTGAATTTCATAAAAGATTGCCAAGAGCAGAAGAACATTTATCAATGCCTATGGTAGATAGAATGGGATTAATTGTTGAAGGGTATGATACAAGTGGTAATCAAGTTTATCCTACATTTGAATTGGAAGATTTAAGAAAACCAATATATTTAGGTAAGAATGGTGCTATTACAGTTGACAAGCCTAGTTCGACTGAATTTAATACACCTATTGGGTACATAAATAGTAGACATACAATTATGTTAGATTTATCTAACAATACAAATAAATATAACGTACCAGTAACAAAAAATTAATAATAAGGAGATAAAAAAATTAATGAAAAATTTATATTTATTATTTAAAGATGGTGCAGGAATACCAGCAACTGGTTCGACACATTTAGGAGATAAAGGTATTCATAAACAGTTTAGTAATTTCATTGAAGTTGGGGATTACTATGAAGGACTGTTAGCAGATATTAATAATACAGAAGCCTTAAATGGAAATACACCATTATTAAATTTATTGACAAAAATGACAAGAACAAGAACACATACTAAGAATTTCTATAAAGAAACTTTTAGTTTAGGTACTCAAGCATTATTCTTTAATGCAGGTACATATACTGACCCAGTACCAGTTAAATCAAAACAAATGACTTGGGAAATGGGAGTATTAGATTTAGAAAGTAAAGTAATGAATACAACTCAATTAGAGTTAAAAACATTTAAAAGAAACCATATATCAATAATTCCAGAGTTTGTAAAAGCAATGGATGTAGTTATTTCTACTTATGTTACAAAAGTATATCCAGCATTATTTTATAAAACAATATTTCAAGTGCCAAAAACTGGAGGACAATTTAATGAGAATTTTGGGTTGTTAAGAAATGTTAAGATAGATGGTATTATGTTAGCAAATGTTGACAGTAGTGCAGTAGCAGGTAGTAAGAACTCTATTGTAAGAAATCATTACAGAGCAATTAAAAGACCTAGCACTACACCGGGACAGTTAGGGATAACACCAGAAGATGTTGATGATGTAAGAAAATATTTATTGAATTATACAGATAATGAAGGGAAAGAAATTGTTGCAATTACATCAAGTAATGTGATTAATACATTAGCAAAATTCTATTCTTATGAGCCTACTAAGGATTATTTCTTAGAAAATGGTATACCAAGTGTAAAAATTAATGGTATTCATTTCATAGAAGCAGATACAGTAATTCCTGAAGATTTTATTTTCTTTGCAGTATATGATAGTGTTGAAACTGGAGCATTATTAACTAAAGTAATTAATCCTTATCCTGAATTTCAAGGATTAAGAGTTGACAATGAAGATGAAAACTTTGCTTGGGAAAGTGTTAATGAACATAATTTGAAAGAAGTTAAAGTAATAGTTGGAGATATTGATGTACATTTAACTGGTAGATATAGAGGATTATGGCTTGATTGTGGAAACAGACCTAATACAGATGGACTTATGACACAGGCAGGGTTAGATATATTGACTAGAAAATATGTACAAAGAGTGTCAGTATTAAATGCTATGATTGAAGATTAGTCATATTTTTATTTATACATATCTTAATTCTAAAGGGTAGTAGCATATCTTTTGCTACCTTTTAGAATATATTAAAAAATAAGGAGAAAAATTTAATGGAAAAATTAAATGATTTGTTAAAAGGAGTTAATGTTTATGGTTTAAATGTTGCAGGATTTGTTGCTAATCACGTAAAAGATAACAACCAAACAGCCTATGAATATTTACAAACAGTAACATTGCTTGAAATTTTAAAGGAGTTAAAGGAACTCAAAGAATTAAAAGATAATGATAATGAAACTGTTGAAACAAAAACTAAAGTAACAAAAGCAAAAGAGGAAAAAACTGAAAAAGCAAAGTAGGTGTTAAATTATGATATTGACTTTGCAAGAAATAAATAATAAAATTCAAGAACAAGAAGAAATGAAAAAAAGGATTGAAGAAAAAATTTCAAGTCTTTTAGAAACTATTGAATTTAAACGTATGCAGAATGGTACTGACTCCGTAGAAGTACAAAATATAACAGATACAATTAATACATTAAGATTAATGAGAAGAGATTGTATTGATGAAATTAACAGTCTTGAGGAATTAAAAAAATCAAGTTGTGAAAAAAGAAGAGAAAGAAGTAAGTTAGTGAGTGATTTTTATGGCTATTAGTTATTTCAAGAAATTACATACTTATGGACAAAATCTAATATTTGATAAATTTCAGACTAAAATAAAATGTGTATTAGAAGATAGTAATAAAAATCAGTTTATAGCACATTGTCTATTATCAAAATATAGTGATAAGAATATATTAATATCTAATGATATGAGTGATATTAATAAAACAATAATTAAATTTAGGGTTAGTGAGTTAGAAAATTTAGTTGATATTAAAAATAAAACTAATAAACTTAACTACAATTTAATAAAAACAGTTATATTAGATGGGTTAAGATATAATGTTAATAGTTTTGAAATAAATAATCAAAGCAGAAATTTTTTGATTATGGAAATAACTAAATTTAAATCATAACCTAAAACAGTCGGAAACCTATTAAATTTGCAATTAATAAGATTAAAGGAGGAATTTATAGGGTATGACTTTAAATGAACTAAAACAGAGATTACAGAATGTAAAAAGTAGTGAATTTTGTTATAAAATAGCAGAAAAAGAAATAAATAGTTTATATGCAATAATTTTATATTTTATGGCACTTGAAACAAATATTGATACAGGACATACTAGGAAACTTTGGATACAAGCAATTAATAGAATTAGTAATGTATTGACTAAAATAATACCTGTTCCTAATTATGAAATATGGAAAGGATATGTTTTTTCAAAGAGTTTAAAAGAAGATGATTTTATTAATGTTACTTATGGTAGTTTTGGTATTAATATATCAAGTAGAGATGAAGTTTGGAAAAGTGAAAATAGTAATATTGCTAGAGCAGGTAACTACTCAAATAGTATAAATTTAAAATTATTGGAAAGAAAAAGTCAATATAAAGGTATTCTAGGAAATGATTATGTTGAATTTTATGTAGATAAATTATTAAGTGAAATACAGTATGTACTCAAAGGTGGAAAAAATAGTAAATTAGAAGCCATAACTTTAGTATTCAAGGAATATACTAAAAGAATAAAAGAGTATGTAGAAACAGGTAAGTAATGAATGATATACAATTTAAGGAATTAATAGAGTTACATATTAAAAGTAAGTTAGATGAATTAGTTAATAAAACTTGTTTTGAAAACTTTAAAGGTAAATATATTATTCAAGACAATAAATATAATATACCAGCAAATTCAAATACTGAAATTTATAATATTAGTGATATTGATATTGAAAACAATGTTGTAACAATTTCAAATGTGAATAATTTACAGTACCCACTCAATAATAAAAAAATATTTGTAAATTATAATAATGAAATAGATGTTAATGTTATTGGAAATAATAAATTAAGTTTTGATAATACTGATGATTTATATTTAATTGCTTTGGGAGATATAGTTACAAGTAATGTTGATAAACAAGAAAATAAAATATATATAATTGTAGATGTGGATAATGTTAGAGTTGAAACTGAAACTATATCAAGTACACATAATAATACTTATTATGATGTTAATATTTTTGTTGGAAGTAATGACTATTCAAACACTAAGGAAGAATTTAATTTTTTTTATAATGAGTTGATAAGATTATTTAGTGAGCAAAGTTTTAATATTGAATATAATAATAAGAATTTAGATATATTTACGGTTGACAAGCCTAGATATAGAAGTAGTGTGAAAACTGAAAATGATAGAGTAGGTTATATAATTCTTAGATTTTCACATTTCTATAATAACAAAATAAGAATTTAAGGAGAATAGAATAGATGGCAAAATTAGTAAATAATGGTAATGCTAGAGTTAGATTAACATTCTTAGCAATGGAATTAGTAAGTAAGAAAATTGAATTGTTTTCTATTGAAAATAAAACAATAGACCCATTATCAAGTTTACCTACTGACCCTTTATTTAGTAGAAAATATCAATATAATAACCAATATAATATGCAAGGGGATTTTATAGGTCAAACAGCAGGACAAGAACAATTTGAAGATGTATCAGTACCATTTACGTTCCAAGAAGATTTCATTTATGTTGCTTCTGGAAAACAAGATATTGATGAACGTTCTAGTAGAGATACTTTGATTGCAATTTTACAAGGTGCAGTATTTAAATCAAATGGTAAAACATATAGAGTATTAGGAAATGCAGGAAATATAAATTTAGAAGCTAAAATGTTAGGTAAAAATACTAATAATCATTGGAAAAATTTATATTACTTTGAAAATGCTTTTGTTAAAGAAGGTACAGCTTTTGATGATAGAGGAAATGCTAAAACAATGCAAAATCCATTATTATCTACATTTAATGTATCAAGTATTGGTATGAGTTTAGAAGTTTATATTGGTGCAGGTACAGGGGAAACAAGAATAATGAGATACCCATTAGTATCATTTTCACAAATCAATACAGATATGAGTGGAGATGTTATTAAAGTAAATACTCAAATGGCAATTAAAGCAGATGTAATTGAGGCAGAGGATTTTTTAATTGCTGGTGGTAAAAAAGTTAGTGGAACATTTATTAAGGTTGATGGTGTTGTTGCTAAAACTGGATTGAGTGCAGTACCGAGTGAAGCACAGGCTAATGAAACTTGGTTAGCATACGATGATGTTACAGGTAAAGTAATGTATATTGTAAATCAAGCAGATAAAACAAGTACAACTCCGTTAGAAGTAGGTACAGTATTCTATTTACAAAAAGGAGATACAGGTGCTACATCAGGTAGTGCTTCAGGATTATGTCAAGCAGGTACAGGAATAGTTAAGAAATCGCCTGAATTTTTCATTATAGGTAAATATAAATGTGAAGTTCCTGAAGCATTTTTAACTAGATGGAATTATGACCCTGAAATTGCTACTACAAGTGCTAATGCTAAAGATGTGTTCCCATTGAGAGTTAATGATTTTGATGATTTATCTGGGGATTTCAAAAGATATAATAGTGAAAATTTATAATAAATTGAATAAAGGGGTATGGATATTATCTATACCCTTATAAATAAAAATATGTATAAATAAGGGAGAATAAAGATATGGCAAGAAAACTAAAACTGAATTTAAGTGGATTAAAAAATCAAGTTAAGACAGGTACAATTACAATAGATTATTTAAATGGAAAAGTTGATTATCCAATTAAATTAAAAAATGATAGAGAATATAAATATATTTTAAATTTATCAGATTATAAATATAAAACAAAATTAATTGATGATAAATTAGTTGTTACTAATTTACAGAAATTATCAAATATAAAACCTGAATATAGAGATGTTATTATGAATAGTGAAGGACACTCAAATAAAGATGTTTCTTATGTTAAGATTTATGATGAAAATGATTTACAAGTTGCTAAAAATGACAGGGAAACAATGCTTGAAGGTGTTACAGTAGTGGCACATATAGATTTAGATTATGTTGTTGATGAAAAAACTGGAGAGACATTTTTAGATTTAATTAATAATACTTTTGATGAAATTATTAAAGAAAAATATGATGGTAAAAAGATAGAAAAAGGGGATTATTATAAAGTTACTGAAATATTGTTTGAAGCTAATTTATTATCTTACGATGTTATTAATGAATTTTTAATGTATATAAGAGCATTAAAATATGGTAGAACAGTAGAGGAAGAAAAATATAGATTAGAAGCACAGAATTTAGGTGTTACCGAAGAAAGTGATATTCAAAAATGGATTGAAGTTAGAAAAGGCGATAAAGTTTTAAAAGAAATGAAAGAAAAAGAATTAAAAGAGGATATAATTGAAGATGTCGCTATTGATAAAGAAGAAAATAAAAATAAGAGATTAGATATTGTAGAAGCCGAAAAGGTGGAAGAAAGAGAATAAAGGAAAGAAGTATGAGAACAGACCAACAAAAAGATAAGGTTGATAATTCTCTATTAAAATTAAAAAAGAATGAGTTGAAAGATATAACCTTGCTAGATATAAATTATAGAATGGTTATATCTTTTTCTTTAATAGGGGAAGAAATACCTTTATTAATTAGATTGAAAGATATTAAATATAGAGATGTTAGAAACGATTTAAAGATTAGGGGAGATGAAGTACCTATAATTTCATCATTGTTATTTGAAGAAGGCTGTAAGATATTAATTGATAATTTCTTTAAATATATTGAATGGGAAGCATTTGATATATTAGATGATGATTATTATAAAGGTAAAATGAAAGAAATTGAATTAAAATATACTAAAGATGATATTCAAAATAGGTATAAAATAGATAAGGAAGTGGAGGAATTAAAGAATGAGATTATATACAATTTAAAAGTATTTATACTTGAAAAAATGCTTATTGATAAAGATTTGCAACAAGAATTAATGGAAATTTATAATACCATTAGAGAAACACAATATAAAATGGTTGAAGAATTTAATGAAATTATTGAAAGTATAATGGATTATGAAGATGATAAAAGTATAAGTTTTAATGATTATTTTACTGTTATGTTAAAAACAAGTATAATAAACAGTAATGTACCTATTTTTGATGAAAATATTGGAAAAGCCTTTAATGAGTATTCATATAGAGAAATAAAACTTAGAATTTCATTTGAACATAAAGAAACTATGTTAAATAGTAATAGAATGAAAATGATGTTGCCAGTAATGGCTAGAACATCTTTATTATAAAAATTGAGAGGAATTATTGTATGGAAAATTTAGATTTAGGGATTAATTTAGGTTTTGGAGAAACTTCAAGTGTAGATAATTTAATAGAAAAAGTAAATATATTAGAAAAAAGTATAACTAATATTAATGAAGTGTCTAATATAGATATGTTTACTAATGCACTTAAAAATTTTCAAGAATTAAAGAATGAATTAAAAGATATAAAAAGTTTATTAAATGAAGAAAGTCAAGGTAAGGAAAAAAGTAATACTACACAAGGTGGTAAAAATCCTTATAAGAGTGAAACTTTTAGTTTATCACAAACATTGTTAAATATTGAAAAATTATTAACAGAAATAAATAGTACAAACAAAAAACAAGAATTTAATAATAATCATAATGGTAGTAATAATGGTAGTGGAAAAGGTAAGGGTGGAAATAATAATACTGAAAATCCATTAAGAAAAAAAGCTAATGAAGAAATTAGGAAATATTACAGTAATCAAGAAAAAACTTATAAAGATAAAAAATTAGAATTAGATAAAGTATCTAAAATGACTACAAGACAGTTTGAAGATGGTTTTTCAAAAATTGTAAAAGGTATATCTAAAGATGTGGTTAATATATTAGATAGAGATTTATTAAAGAAAATGGTAGAAAAAAATGCTACTGAAATGCTTAGAAATCAAAAGTATGTTAATAAAGAATTCTTAGATAAAAAATATGAAGAAATATCACAATTAGTTAAAAATGCTGGATTTAATTCTAATATATTCAAAAATAGTAATATGTTTAAAAAAGAATATAATGAAAAATTATATGAAATTGAAAACACTAAAAAAATAAATGAATTAAAAAGATTAGAAATGGATTTAAAAAATAAAGGTATAAATCGTAGTTCTAATACTGATACAATGACAGGTAGACAACTTGAAAAATTACTTGAAGATAATAGAAGAATTTACAGTATGGTTAATTCTAAACATTTTCAAAATTTTGGAGATGGACAAGTATTTAAAAGTACAGAAGATAAATTAAATAAATATCTTAATCAAATAAACGATAATAAGATAAAAGGACAAAATATTAAAGAAAATGGATTATCTTTGCAGAATACTATACAACAAAATTCTGGAACAATGATTGCAGGAATAGAAGCATTTAGATATTTAGGAGCTATATCTAATTTTATAACTTCTAAAGATTTTGAAAAGAATATGGGAGCATTAGGTATTGTAGGAAATTTAGGAAATCAAGCAAGTCAAAATGCTTCAAAAAATAGAATTATCAGGGAAAGTAATTTAGTAGGTGCAGATATTAATGAGTTTGCAGAAGGTGTAAGAGAAGTTATTAAGACTGGTAAGACTTATGAACAGTCTATGAACTTGGTTAAGACTGCTGGTAAGGTTGCTGTTGCTTCATTTGAAGATTTAACTACTGCTACTAATATACTTAACCAAAGATTTACTGCATTAAATATTAGTGCTACTGATAAGAATTTAAATGAATTTGCTAATAGATTACAAAGTGCATTAGATAATACTGCATTGGATTTGCAAGATGTAAATAATGCAGGTAGACAGACTAATACTGCTATGAACGCACTTATTAATAGTGCAGAAGAAAAAGGTATACAAGGTAGAAGTATAGAACAATATACAATGGATGTATCTAACTTAGAATTATCTTTATTATCTACATTAAAACAACAAGGTAAGACAGGAGAACAAAGTGGTATTGTTTTAAGAACTTTATTTTCAAAACTTATGTCAGTTGATGGTAAAGGTAAAGCTATGTTAGAAAATGATTTTAAAAAGATGACCAAAGATGAAAGAGAAAAAGTTGGTTTTGGTTCTGTCGAAGAAATGACTAATATGGTGCTTAGTGGAGAAGTAGATAAGGTTATTGAAGGTCTATCTAAAATGCAGAAGCAAGGTAACTTATCTTATGCTACAATTAAGAAGATATTTACAGAAAGACACGCGAGTGCTATCAGTACATTATTTACAGAGGTAAATGGAGATACTAAGAAATTTATAGATAATATAACTACTGGTATTGATGTATCTAAGAATTTTGGTAAGGCTATTGAAAATTGGGCTGTTAAAGTTGAAAGAATATTTAAAAATTTAAAATCATTAAGTACAAATACATTTAGCAGAGGTATATTTGGTGGTGTATTAGGTACTGGAATTGGTGTAGTAGATAAATTAACCGATTTAGCTGTTAAAGGTCAGTCAAGTGATAATGTATTATTATCATCATTTTCTCAAAGTGTACCACAAGCTATGACACAACAATTTATGTTTAAAAATGTAAGTGATTTTACTCAAGGGAAAGCATATCAAAAAGTTGAAAATGCTTATGATTTATCTATGGAAAGAATTAAAAATGATAAATCATTAGGTTTTACAAGAAGAAAAGAAATGTTAAATCAAGTAGAATTAATGAAAAATCAAGATTTAGAAAAACTTATTAATAATAAAGGTATAAATGGTTTTGCAAGTCAAGTAAAAGGTGCTACTGCTAATGTTTATGATTTATCTAATAAAATAAAAGATAATATATATAATATTGAAAATTTAAAAGAAGAAGGTGTCGAAAGTTTTTCTGTTTTAAGTGGAGGTGCAAAAGGATTAGGTGCTTCATTATGGGCATTGACTAAACCATTTTTAATACTTACTGCTATTAATATGTCTATTAATGTAATTATAGGATTATATGAAAAAGCACAAAAATTAAAAAGCGATGCAGATAATTTAGATAAAGAAATTATAAATATTTCTAAAATTGGTAGTGATATTGAAACTATTGAAAATAATATTAAAAATATTTTTGACCCTAAAAATTATCAAAGTGAGCAAGAAAATGGTTATATAAAAAATGTTAAAAAAATGGTAGAAGCTAATGAAGAATTAAAAGCTAGTATTGATACTATAAATTCAATAAAAAATAATCCATTTAAAGATATTCAAACTATTAGAGATGAAGTTTGGAAAGAAAAAACAAAAAATAATTTAGTAACTTCTGAAAAATACAGTACACAAGGTAGATTAGGTATTAGAGATTATAAATCTAGTGGAGCTTCAAAAAATTATTTTACTTATGGAAATACCACAAGATTTTCAATAGGGGAATGGAATGATGAATATGACAGAAATTATAGATTAAAATATAGAGGAGAAAAATTTAATAATATTTCTGTTATAGATAAAGAAAATGAAGATAGAATTAATAAATTAAGTGAAGATAAAAGACACGAAGAATTAAAAAAATATAAAAAAATGTATAACAATAATTATGTTAAATCTACTGATAAAGCGATTAATAATTTATATGATGATGTATACGCTAAGTTTAAAAAAGAATTAAAAAATAAAGGATTAGATGAAAAATCAATATCTGATGAAGATAAACAAAAATATTTAGTAAGTAATTTAAGAATTTCTAATGAACTTGTAAGTAATGTATTTGGTAAAAAAAGTGCTGAAGCATTAAAAGGTAAAGATGTTACAGATACAGAAAGTTTTTATAAATTATTAAATAGTTTAGGTGGTAAAGATTTACAAGATAATATTAAAATATTTAATGATTTAATTGCTAGTGGTAAAATTGAGCCTGAAACTCTATCTTTATTAACACAATATAGTAATTATCAATTAAATACTATTAAGGAAGCTGATGAATTATTTTATAAACAACTTGAGAGAAATAAGGAAAGCCTAGAACAATCTAAGGCTATGCTTGAAAGTTTAAAAAATAAAATGACATCAATGTATGAAAAAACTGGTTTACCTAGTATTGCTTATGGTAAAATACTTAATGAAGAAAAAGATGATAAAGGTAATTTAAAAACTTTATCACAACAAGAATTAGACAAATATAATACTGCTTACAATAATGATATTAATTCAGTACCTTTTGAAATGTCAATGAATAATTCAGAAGGTGTTAAAGAATACCAAGCAAGTATGCTTGTTTATTATACTAAAAAAGCAGGTTTAGATAAAGAAATTCAAGATACTCAAAAATTAATTGAAGAAAAGAAAAAACAAGGAAATTTACAAGAACAACAACAATTAGAGGCTAAGTTGAATTGGTTAAATCAAGATGTTAAATTTTTAGACCAATCAAAAGAAATGGCTAAGAAAGTATTACATTTTTCTAACTTTACTGCTAGAAAATATGATGAATTATTGGCTATGGGTACAGAACTTGTAAAAGCACAGTCTGTATATAGGAATTTAGTAGGTACTTCATTTGGTAATCAAGGTAGTCAAATGCAAACTGCTTATGATAGTCTTAATGCAAGTAGAAGTTTATTTAATAAAGTTGGTAGAATGAACTTTAATAATCAAGTCAATAGTGCATATATTGAGGATAAAGGCGGTGTTAATTTACAAAAAATTACAGGTAAAACTGATTATTCTCAAGTAAGTATGGGCGACTATACTAAAGTAATGGATAAGATAAAATATTTCAGAGAAAACAATATTAGTGAAAAAGATGGTATTAATATCGAAACATTACAAAATCAAGCAACAGTTTATTCATCACTTATTGCTGAAAAGATACAAATACAACAACAAGAAATTCAGTTGGCACAACAAGAAAAACAATTAAGAATTGATATTGTTAAATATTGGTTAAAAGAAAATGAATTAAAGGCTAATTATTTGGAAAATCCTGATAGTCATATTAATAACTTTTTAATATCTAATGTAGATACAGTTAGGAAAACTCAAAGTGGGGATAATGGATTATTCAAAATGAATGATTTACAAACTATAACTAATTTGAAATTAGATAGTAGTAATATGAAAATGGGGGAACAATTAGATTTTGCTAGAAGAAGCATAATGGTTGCTAAGGAAAATGCACAAAGACAGATTAATGCTATACGTAGACTTGAAAATAAAAATACATCTAATGCAAACAAAAGTGATATGTTAAATAAATCTAATACTATCAGTACGAATAATACAGTTGCTACTGGTGTTGATACATTGTCTCAAAATTTAAGTAGTATGTTTGAGGAATTAGGAAATGTATTAGGTAGTATGTCTATGGGTGGTGTTAGTGGAGAAGCTGTACAAGGTGTACCTGGAGGATATAATCCTAGTGGAGATAGATGGACTAAATTTTGGCAAGTTTATAATCTAGCACAAGCAAATGGCGACCCACACCCATTAGTTACCGCAAGTCAATGGGCTGTTGAAAGTGGTTGGGGAACAAAACCTAGTGGAAAAAACAATTTATTTGGTGTAAAAGGTAAGTCAGGTACTAGAAAAATGGGGTATGAAGGTAGTATGGCTACTTTTAGAGATTATGCCAGTCCTGAAGAAAGTATTAGGGACCATATAAATCTTAAAATGAATGGTAGTGCATTTAAAAATTTAGGTTATGCTACTGCTAGAACTGATGAAGAAGCCTTAGATAGAATTGATGGTATGTATGTTGATGGTAAAAATTCTGGTGGTAAATATGTAAATGGTTATAATAAGTCTGTAACATCTATTATGAATGAAGCTAGAAAACAAGGAAAAATAAGTAGTGGTGCTGGAAGTATACCTATTAATTCAAGTACAACTAAAGTTAGTGCTAATTTTAGTAGTGGATTAGTTTTTGATAAAAATCCAGTAGGAATAGACCCTAATTTAGTAAGATTATTACAAGACGCTTATACTGTTGCTAAACAACAAGGAATTACATTTAAAGTACCTGCTTCAGGTGAATTAAGGGATGCTTCTGAACAAAATAAATATTTTAGACAAGGTAACTCTAAAATAGATGGTTATAAAAATATAGGTAGACACCAAAAAGGACAAGCATTAGATATTAGTATAACTTCCAAAGGTGGAGATAAAGATTTAAAAAAAGTAAATGATATTGTACAAAATCTTGCACGACAACGAGGTTTAAAAATAACTTGGGGAGGGACTTGGAAATTTTATGACCCTTACCATTTCCAGATAGAAAATGGAAACTGGGATTCTCATAAAAATCCAGCTTTGAGAACTCAAGGTGGATTAAGTGGTGCAAGTTCTACATTTGGTGGAGGTGCTACATATAAAAAACCTAACCTTAAAATGATGGGAACTACATCAGAAAAAAATGCTATGGGTGGTGGATATGTTCCTAATATTAGTGCAGATATGCAAAAAGAAATTGAAAAAATTAGTAATTATGAGTTTGAAAAATCTTCAATAAAAAATGCACAAGAAGAAAAATTAATTAATGGGTTAGTTGAAAATGTTAAAAAGTGGAAAGAGGAAAATTTAACACTTCCTGAAATTAAGAAAAATATTACACAATATATGAATGATAATATATCTATAATAACAGATGATATGACTACTTTTAAAGATTTAACTAAAAATATTGTTGATAAATTGCAGACTGATTTAGAAGTGTCAAAAGAAGCATATGATAAAATGGTGTCCCAATATTTAGAAGATATGAATAATTTACATTTTGCTTTTGATGAAATGAGATTAAAAGTAGAAAGTACATCTACTGATTGGGTAAGAGCATTTAATTTTGTTAATACAAGTGAAATTGGAGATAGTTTATTACAATCATTTAATTCTATGAATGAAAATACTGCTAAAATAAATGCTAAACTTAAAAAAATGGTTGTCGATATTAAAATTAATCCTAATTTAGTGTCTATGTTGAATTATTTAGGAGAAAATTCAAATGCTAATTTAAGAAATGATAGAGAAAGATTTGAATTTTTAACGGATAATAATGCAATGTTGAAAGAATTTAAACATTTAGAAGATAGATTGTTTGAATTAGGAAAAGACCAATTTAATAATTTAGGATTAGATAGATTAACATTACAAAATTTAAGTACAGAAGAAAGAAATCAATTTTTAGCACAAGTATATACAGAAATTTCTAAACAAGGGCAAGTAAGTAATGATATGTTTCTTGTTTCTCAAAATTATAACAATATTTTAACACTTTACAGATTATTAGGACAAAAGATAGAAGAAAATATAGAAATTAAGAAACAAGAAACAGAAATAATGAAATCATTTAATAAAGTAATTACAGATTTTTCAAGTAAAATTAAATCTATTAGTAATTCAATGTTAAATATGGAAAATACTAGAAATTTAAATAGTGCTATAAATGATTTTAAACTTCATAATATGAGTATAGACCCTAACAGTAAATATGGTAAAAGACAAGTAGAGTTAGTTAAATATGAGAATAATAAAAGTGTATTAAATGAAATAGCACAAGAATTAAAAACTATGTTAAGTGTAGATAAAAATGCTAGAAAAATATTAGAAGCAAGAAGATATACTGAAGAAGATATTGATAATATGGATATTAGAAATGTTGATAAATTACTTGAATTAGCACAGGAAGTGTCTAAATTTAATACTATTCAGAATGAGGAGTTAAGAAAAACACTTAATGAATTTTTAGAGGATAATGATTTAGTAAAATACTTTAAAGATTTAGATATTTCTAATAATACATCATTATCAAAGGCTAAAGAAGATTTATTAAAAAATTCTGATATTATAGATAAAACTAAACTTAATGAAGTATTAAAATTCTTTGATATTTTAGAAAATAATAATATTAAGACAGAAGAATTGACAAAAGCTATTATAAGAGGAATAAATGCTACTAAGGATTTAAAAGAAAGTTTTAATGAAAGTATTAAACATTTTTCAGATAAGTCTGTTGATATGTTAAGTAGTATTTTATTTGGAAATGATTTTGAATGGAAGGGTTTTGATTATAAGGAAAGTCTTAAATATTTAACAGAATTAGGAGTACAGAATAGAGATAATATACTTAAATGGTTTAGTAAAACATTAAAAGATTGGGGTATAGATAATAATTTTGTTAAGGAAAAACAACCTAGAAAATTAAGAGATATAAATAATACTTCAAATAATAATGAAGATGATGAATTATTTAATGGAGATATTAGGGAATTTCATTTAAAAAATATTAAATATAATGATGTTAGTGATAATAAAAAACCTAATACATTATTAGATAACTATGGTAATATTTTGAAAATAAATTGGGATAATGTTGATAAAGATACTATTGAAGCATTAAAAAATCAATTATTTGAAGCTTCTAGAGATAAAGAAGGTTATGCTCCATATTTAAAAGGTAATCAAGTAATTACAACTGCATTTGATACTGATGGTAAAGATGGATATATTTTATATGCTTTAGGAGATAGTAGTAAAACACCGTTATTAACTTCAAAAGATAAAGAAGAAATGAAACAAAAAATTAAAGAACATAATATTCAGGAGTGGAGAAATCAAGATTTTGATAATAAAGATATTAAATCTATGAGTGTTTTATCATATATAGATAATATTGATGATAAAAATAGAAATACTAAACATACTGATAATAGTCAAGTATATAGAATTGACATAATACCAGATGAAGTAGATAAATATACTCAATTAACTATTGCAGAAAGTGAAATTAATTTAAGAAAATATAGTGAAGTATGGAAAACTTTATATGAAAATAATAGGAAAAATAAAGATAAAATTAAAAAAGATTTATCTTTTGGAATTGATTTATATAAAGATTTAGGTACTAAGAATATTAATTTAGATAAAGGTAGTAAAGATTATTTTCCATATAAAATAGATGATAGAGATGGTATTGTTTACAGAATTGATAGTGCAGAAAAAGTTGAAGAAAGTGGAGCTAAAGTAGAAACTAAAGAAGAAAATGGTAAAATTGCATTTTATCAAAATGGAAAAAAAGTTTATAGTTTAGGTTTAGAAAATGTTAATAAGAAGAAAGATACTGCTAGTATTTATAAATATACTGAAGATGGTAAAAAAGAATTATTAAAGAAAAATGCTAAGAAAAAAGATTTTACTGATACACTTTCTAGTATGGTTACACAACTTGAAGGTCAAAAAAAGACAGGGGTACATTTTAAACAAACACCTATCTACAATATGTATACTGGTAGAAGTATAGAAGATGGAAAATTATTTGAATATACAAATTATGATACATATGAAAATGCTTTAGAATATGCTACAAAACAAAACCATAATGCACTTAATGACAATAGAATGAATAGTTATATTTTAGATGAGTATAGTAAATTATCAAGAAGTAATTTTGATAAGTCTGGTACTTTGAATAGAAGTTATGAACAATATAATAATTTATTACCTAATCCTAATATAAAAGAAAAAATATCAGATAATTTTCAAAAAGTTGAGGAAAAGGTTGAAGAAAAATCTAATAAATTATTTGGAGAAAATGCAATAAAAAGTAAAATAGATATAAATTCTATAAACACTAAATCATTTAATGCTAGTGATATGCCTAGTTTTAAAGGTAAAGGGTTAAAAGGTAATGAAGCATTTTTTAATTATATAGCAGAAAAAACAGGTATTCCTGTTGAATGGTTAATAGCAGAAGCATATAGTGAAAGTGGTATAAATCCTTTACAAGTTGATAAATATTATGATAAGAAAAAGAAAAAATGGGTAGAAAGTAGTTATAAAGGTTTATATCAAGTAGGGGAAGATTATTGGACACCTAAAAAAGCGAAAGAAGTGTCTGAATACTTTGGAATAAAAATAGGTAATTATTCTAGTAATTGGAAAGACCCACAACAAAATACTTTAATGGTTGTATATAGAATGTTAGAAGAAGTAAACAGAATGAAGAAAGCAGGACTAAAAGAATTAAGTTTTGGTAATGTTTATTCATCTCATATGTTACCTGCTTATGCACATAAAATGGATATACTTGATGATAGTATAAAAGTTATTAATATGGACAAAGCAATTAAACAAAAACATATGGTAGGTAATAAACCATTATTATATACAAGTGGATTAAATACAACTAATGGCGAAGTTAAACAAAATATGATTAATAGGGGATTATCTAAATTAAAAGAAAGTGGATTTTTTAATAATGAATACTTTAATAATTTACATACACAAGATAATAAGGATAAAGTTATTTCACAAGCTAATGATGTGTTAATGGTATATGATAATGCTTTACAACAAGGTATTATAACTATTAATGATAAATATTTAAGTGCTAGTGCAGAAGTTAGTGATTATGGCGACCCTGCTGTTAAACAGTATGCTAAAGATACAGTTGGAATTAAAGAAAAACAGAATTATCAAGAAAGAAGCAATACATATAAAGGTAAACAATTTAAAGGTTATTATGAAGGATATGATGACCCTGAATATATTTTAGATATAGGACACTTTGCGGGGGAAAGTAATGCCTATACTAAAGATGGTATTGGAGAATATGAATTTAATCGTGAAATACTTAAAAAACTTGCTAAAGAATTTGAAGCAAGAGGGATTAAATATGGTATTCTTGAAAGAGAAAAAGGTGCTAAAAAAATTGATATTGATTTTGTCAATGAAAACTTCAAAGGAGCAAAATTAGTAGAACTTCATAATAATGATGATGATGACCCTAATGCTAATGGTATTGAATTTTTAAAGAGTAATCAAAGCAAAGATAATGACTTTGGATTTACTATGCTTGAGGAATTACATAAATCTACTGGAATGAAATTAAGAGGTATTAGAGGACAATCCCCTATACACGATGGGAATGGTAGACAATTTGTGGAGGGATTAACAAATTTAGATAATATATTAGTAGAATTAGGATTTTTGAGTAATCAAAAAGAAGTTGAAAAAATGTTATTTAATAATTCTCACGATATTGTATTAGGTTTATTAAATGGATTTTTAAAACATAGTGGAAAAGATACAGTAAATGAATTATTAACAATTAGTAAAGATGGTGCTGAAAAAGAAATCAAAGAAGAACCTGTTAAACAAGAAAATCCTATACAAATAGAAATAGTTGCTAACAATAATAATAATAATGATAATAATAATACAGAAAATAAAATTAATGATAATTCTAATTTGTATTCAGATATAAAATATTTAAGTGATAGTTTTAATCAAAGAATGTTACAAGTACAGTATGATAATCCTATAACAAAAGTCCCAGAAAAAACAGAAGATGAGAAAAAGAAAGAAAAGCAAGAAAAAGAGTTAAATAGATTTAATATGATAGGACACATTGCTATTGTAATTGATGGTATGCTTAAAAAGGAACTTAATTATAAGAAAAAACAACTTGAAATACAACAAAAGGTATTAGAACTTAATTTACAAATGGCAGAAACTACTGAAGAAAGAAGAAGAATTGAGGAACAAATATTACAAAATAAATTATCACAAGTAGATAATGATTATAAAACTCAATCAGCATTTTTAGGTGGTATGTTTAATGGTAGTATAGGGTTTGGTTTACAAGGTGCTTTAAGTGGTGCATTACAAGGGTCTAGTTGGGGCTTGACAGGTAGTTTAGTAGGTGCTGGATTAGGTTTAGTTGGTGGAGTTTTAGGAGGTACACAGGCTAAAATTCAAGCAGACCAACAAAAATCTATGCAAGTAGCACAACAAAAACTTACTTGGTTAGCAGAAGATAGAAATAGATATTTAAAGACAATGGCTAATGCTATGAATGAACAAGCTAAATGGACTACCAAAGTTGGTGTAAACGACGCTATTTCTCGTTCGGTAAGGTTTGCATTGTCTGGTAAAGAGGTTTTAGGCGGTACTGCTTATGAAACTCGTACAGTAGGTAAGAGAAAGAAAAAAGGTGGAGGACTTTTAGGGAATAAAAAATACGATACAGTTGAAGCCTTTACTCAATCATATAATTTAAATGATAGTATGTTTGGTGGTAGACAATTTGACAATAGAATGGATTTAGAATTTGCTTATTCTACATTAGCACAGAAATTAATAGATATGAGAGGATTAATAGGGCTATATGGAAACTATGCAAATCCTGTACACTCATTTTTTAGTAGATTTGCAAGTGGTGGGGGAGAAAGAATAAGACAATTACCTATTCCAAGACCTTTAACAGATAATGGTTTAAATGAATATTTACAACATAGACTTAATGATGGGTCAAGGGAATTAACATCAAATGAATTTATTAAATATTTTAATGGGCAAGGAACATTACAAGGAGATAATTTATTAATAGACCGTAGTCGTGATAATGAAATTAATGAAATAGTAAATAATCTAAAAGAAACTGCTAAGGCTATGCCGACAGGGCAACAAAAGGTAGATACATTAGCACTTATTAATTTCTATGAAAATATTAAGGCTGTATTAGACAAGGAAGGTAAGACTACTAAGAGATTATTTGGTAATTATTATGGTATTGAAACAGAGGAAGTTAAAGATGAAAAAGGTAATATCACAGAATATCGTAGAGTAAATGAAAGTATGTGGAGTGATTATTATAATCAAATATATCAAAATGTTATGAATGGTACTAAAGTATTTGATACTGGAAGTAAATTTATACAAGGTACATTAAATGCTTTTATTCAAAATGTAGGTAGTGGTAGAAATACTGTTAAGGCTTTAACTGATGAATTTAATAGGTTAGCAGATGAAATTTATAATGTAGTTACTCGTACTGGAGAATTTAGTAATGTTAGTGGAAGTATTAAAGGACTTATTGATAATATGGCACTATTGAAACAACAACAAAGGGAAACAGAAAACTTTACAATAGACCTTGCTAAAAGATGGGTTGCTTTAGGTGGTAATATTACTGATATTGTTAAGGATATGAATAATGGATTAACTACTACTATTGAAAGTATTAAGTCTACTATGTTAGGGGCTAGTCTTGAGGACACTATAAATAATTTTGGTAATAATCTATTCCAAAAACTTGGGGAAAGTATGACAACTAATCTTATTAATAAGAAGTATGCTAATTCAATATTTAAAATGAATAGTTTATTATCTAATGCAAATGATACTAATTCAATAAGTGATATAGTAAATCTTGCAAATGGTTATAAAGGATTGTCTGTTGGTATTGAAAGTGATAGGGAAAGATTAAGTGCTATTCAAAGATTGTTTACTGCTAACAGAGATATTGACTATGTAGATGAAAGTATACAATATGAAACTGGTACAAGTCAATCGGTTACTAATAATTACACATTTACGACAGATATTAATGCAGGAACTATTGTAGCAGATGAGTTAAGTAAGGAAATATTAGCACAAAATTTATTTGCACCTTTAGTACAAATGTTAAAAGATAGTGGATTTATTCATTAATTACTTGACTTTTAATTAGAAATATGGTAAAGTATATTAGGTGGTATGAAATTACCACTTAATATATTAAATTAAAGGAGAAAGTAATTATGATTGAAACAATTAAAACAAATGGACTTATTAAAATTGGGGATTATGAATTTACAAGTATTGAAGGAGGTTTTGGAAAAGATAAGAAATCTATGTTAGTTAAAGATATTGCTAATATACATAATAAAAAAGTATATCATATCAATGAATTAATAAATAATAATAGAAATAGATTTAAAAACAATGTTGATATTATTGATTTATTAGGTATCGGTTTGAACGATACCGAATTAAAAGATTTTGGATTTTCACAACAAATGATAAATTCATATAGAGGTAGAAATGGAAGTATTTATATATTGTCTGAAAGAGGTTATAGTAAGTTATTAAAACTATTAGATGATGACTTGGCTTGGGAAATATATGATATGTTTGTAGATAAATATTTTGAGATGAGAAAAGTTATAAAAGAAAATAAGAATGAAATATCAAGAAAAGATTTATTAAAACTAAATATTATTAATGCCGATACGGAATTAGATAGAATGGTGGCACTTAATCAATACCAAGTTGAATATGTAAAACCATTAGAAGTTAAAGGAGAATATCACGATAAAGTATTGGATAGTGATGGAACTTTAACAGTTAGGGAGATTGCACAAGATTTTGGTAAGACTGCTAATTGGTTAAATAAAGTATTAAATGGATTAGGTATTCAATTTAAACAAGGTAAAAAATGGCATTTATACTCAAAATATAAAGATATGGGATTAGTAAAAGAAATAACTGTATTAGATGAAGAAAATGATAAAAATTATACTAGAATGAAATGGACACAAAAAGGTAGAGAGTTTATTCATAAAATATTAAAAGAAAATTGTATTATAGAGTAGTGAAAACTACTCTTTTTACAAGATATAATATAATAAGGAGAATATAATGAAAAGTAAAGATTTAGTTTTAAGTACATCAAGAAATTTAAATTTCTATCTAATTGATTATAAAGATAGTAAGATATTAAATGAGTTTGATAATACTTTAAATACAATATATTTAAGTAAAATAAATACTACTGAAAGTATTTATGAGAATGATTTTGAAAATGTTATATATTTAAAAAGAATTATATTAAATTCAATAATAAAAAATGTTGTATTGAAACAAAAAGATAAAATATATGTTATTCAAGATAGGAAAGATGATTTAGATTTATTAATACCTATTGATAAGGATAATAAAATTTATGTTTATAAAGACTATAAAGTATTAGATATGTTAAGTCAGGAAAAAGATATTACTTATGTGTTTGAAAATATAAATGATATGTTGACAGATTATGAAATATTGGAAGTTAAATTTAATGGCAAGAAATTAGAAAATTATACATTTGATAAGACATTGAAAAAAATAAGTATTGGTGGGAATATATTAGATTATCAATATTTGAATAATATACAAATATTATTGGCTAAAAAGATTACAAATGTAAATGATATAGAATTTATAGTTGAACATATAGACCATAGAATATTTGACAAAGTAGACCCTTTAGACGAGGTTGCACGAAGTTACTTTAATCTCTCATATATAATGAATGGATATGATATAAAAAGAGGCAATAATGAATTGTTTGAGATTAATTCAGTAAAGAATGATAAGGCAATTCATAAGAAAAGTAAAAATTTTAGAACAGAGTTAAATATAAAAATTAGAAATATTGCAGAGGAAGAAAGTACAGGGAATTATGGTAGTGGACTTTATGGACACGGATTATATGGTGGTGGAAATCTAACTTTAGCAGGGATATTAAATAGACAGACTAGATTTAGATTTATTGTATATGATACATTAAGTGGAGAAATTACAATAATTAATAATTGTAAGACTAATGATGATTATTCTAGGAATTATATGGAAGATGGGAACTTAATAGAGTATATAATAAATGGAGATAGAGATATAGTTTATATATCTAAGGCAACCAAAAATGGTTATATTTGGTATGAATTGTGTAATATATAAGGAGTTGAGAAATGTTAATAACAATATCAAATGAAAATAGGAATATAACATTGGAAGGTAAATTATCTTTTACTACTAAAATACATAATTCATATAAGGTAAGAACATTAGCAGGTGCAGGGTATACTTTTAATAATGGTACATATAGAATAATAACTGTTAATGTTATTTTTTTAAATAAAAAAGATATTCCAGTATTGGAAAATATAATATTGAATGGTGTTTTAGATATTGAAACAGAAGTAGGAGATAACTATTATAGAGTTACTTGTGTAAATGAAAGTTTAGAATATCAAGATGAAAATGAAACACAAGTAAGTATACAGTTACAATTTGAAAATAATATTTTAAATAATATTAAGTATTGATTTATTTTAATTCTTGTGTTATACTTATGGAGTAATGTTGAAAGATACATTATAAAATAATTTATAATATAAGGAGAGTAGAAAAAATGGAAGATTTAATCAAAGTTAGTGTTAATGAAAGTAATGAACAAATAGTAAATGGTAGAGAATTATATGAGTTTTTGGAAGTGAAAACTAGGTATAATGATTGGATTAGTAGGAAGATTGAAAAGTATGGATTTATTGAAAATATTGATTTTATATTGGTTACTCAAAAAAGAGCAACCAATAATCTTAAAAATCCTTATACTGAAATTACTAATCATATATTAAAATTGTCTATGGCTAAAGAATTGGCAATGTTAGAAAATAATGAAAAAGGTAAACAAGCAAGATTATATTTTATTAAATGTGAAGAAGAATATAAGAAACAAAAACAAATTACATTTTCAAGAAAAGAATTATTACAATTAAAAGTAATAAATGCTAATACAGAGAATGAGAGAATGTTAGCATTAAGTAACTATGAAGATGAATATGTAAAACCTTTGGAAGTAGAAGCAAAATATACTAAAGAAGTTTTAAAGAGTGATAGTTTGTTGACTGTATCACAGATTGCAAAAGATTTAGGATTAAGTGCCATTAAGTTAAATAAACTTTTAGAAAGTTTAGATATTCAATATAAAAAAGGTGGTAAGTGGTACATTAAAGCAAAATATCAAGATAAAGGTTATGCACAATATGATACAACATTAATTTCAGATAACAAGACAGTACATAGTTTAAAATGGACTGAAAAAGGTAAAAAATTTATTATTGAAACTTTAGATAAAGAATATGGAATAAAATTAAGTACACTAAGATTAGAAAATTAAAATTATTGAAAGAGGGGGTTATATTTATAATGTTAAAAACGTATGGAATAAAAAGTTTAGAGGAATATAATGGAAGTAATACAGAAAGTTTTAGGATTTATGTAAATAATATAAAACAGAATAGAACTTTAAATATTGATACATTTTTAGTTGATATAACTCCTCAAGGAAATTTAATTATAGATGGATATTATCCATATATAGAGCCTAATCAATTACTGGTAGTGGGTACTGAAATTGTAAAAATTAAAAAATATAAAACTAATCAAACAGATAGAAAGACTGAATTGGAAGTTGAAAGAGCATATAATCAAACACCTTTAACTGATTTATTGATTGGAGATGGAGTATATTCAGTTGAAGAATTTACAATGAAAGTTACAAATTATCAATATACAAGTAAAATGGACGTTATGAATAATCCATTTAATGTAACATTTGGTAGTGGATATGTTAGATTGCTAGATAATATAAAACAATGGAATATGTTGTCTAACTCAATTCAAAAATATAACTATTCATTATATAAGACTAAAGTATTTATATTTGAGGGATATGATGATAAAGTTATATTAACTTTTAGAGGGTATTTAAAAAAAGTTAGTTTTAGTAAATCTTTAAATGATAAAAGACAGATAACACTTAATATTGTAGACCAGTTAGGAAGTTATTGGAATAAAGATTTAGTAAAGAAAAGTTTTAAACAAAATAAAACACTTAGGGAGTTTTTAAGTGAATTATTTAAAATACCAAAGGAAAAAATATATTTTAAACATATTAATGAAAATGAATATCCAGTCATAGAAAACTTGGCTATGAGCAACTATTCTACATATCAAGAAATAATTGAATTATTATCAAGTAATGGAATAAGGGTAACATTTACACCTAGAGGTCATTTATATGTATTTAGTGAAGTGTTGGGTGGGGATAAGTTACGTAGTGATGTAATATTAGATGATGTAAGAAATTTAACTGATATATCAATTAATGATGATAACCAGTTAATTTTTAATTATGGGAATATAAAATATACAAGACAATTTCCTTATTATGACTTAGACAAAGGAATAAACTATAAATATAATAAAAATATAATTGTAACACCTTTAGTTATATTAGATAGTGGAAATTATTTAATTAAAGAATTTACTGTTAAAGATAGTCATATAGCAAGTAAGGTAAGTCTTGATGTATATGGTACACCTAGTGTTTGTATGTTAAAAGATAATATTACAGGTATAGAGTTTATATGCAATCCTTTAGAAATACAAGGAGATACAGTTACATTTATGCCGATAGAAATTCTTAATGATACAGGATTATTAGAATTTGGTAAAGGGAAATGGTTATTTGATTTAGGATTTAATAATACTAGAAATTATACGTTTTATTATGTACAGGGGAATTTACCTACTGTATTTGCATTAAGTAAACAAAGTCCTAAAAATAAGAGTGCAATTACTAATAACCTTGAAATACCAATAAGTCCTATTGTATTAAATGATGATGGAACAGAACATATAAATCTTAATAAGTCTTTAACTTTACAATTTGGAAGTCCTAAAAATTTAAAAGATTTAGAATATATAGGAAATTATTTAGGAGTTGACAATATAATAGGAACTTGGGTAGGCGGTACTCACTTATTATATGAAAAAGAGTGGGAACAAAGCCAAAGAGGGTTAGATGTATTTGTAAATGCCACTAGATTAAGTCAAAGTGGTATAAATAGTAAGGGATTACCAATTTATGATACATTTGACAATAGTGGATTTAAATTAGAAATAACCAATCCTAATGAAAATGATACAGAAATAGTGAGTAAATTTGTAAATACATTAAGACCTAATGTATATTTGAAAGATTTACCTAAAATATCATTTGAAACAGGTAGTGGGGAAATAATAGGGGATATTGCATTAAAAAGTACACAAAAAACTACTGATATATTATTAGAGCCTAATGATATTTTATTTCCAGTAAAGACATTACCTGAAGCAACAGCACACGAAAAACTTAAATTCAAGGAAATGAGAGCAGGTGGAATTGAAATAAGATGTGTTGCTATTAGTAATTGGAATGGAGAAACATTATTACATTTTAATAATCCATTATTTACTAATATAGAATATGCTAAAATTAGTGTAAAAGATTTAATTTATATTCAAAATTATTATATAAAATTAAATCCTATCGTACAGGAAAATAATAATTTTTATCATAGCGACAGTGAAAGCATTAAATTATATGATGGTAAAAAGCCTTTTAATATTGAGAGAACTATATTTAATGAACAATATACTAGAAAATTATTAAGTTATGTATTTAGTGCTTATAAAGGAACTGATGTAGAAAGTATTAAATATGTAATACCTGTAAATACATTAAAAAGATTGGAACTAGAATTATATGATTTAGTTACAATTAGTGATGAAACAGTTACAGGAATAGATACAAATAGTTTATTTTTAGTTGTTGGTAAATCAATTACATTTGATAATAATAGAAAAATAGAATATACATTATTGAATGTGTATAATAAGGATTATAAATTATTAGATTTAAAATTTTCACAGATAGAAAAATTTAATCCTTTGACAGACCCTACATTTAATCATAGTGGAATACAACAAGAAAATACAAATATAAAACAGTATGCAGATAGAATTGAGTTTTTTGATGAGAGATTAGGTAAAATTATTGGTAAAATAATTCCAGTAGATAAATTTAGACTACATACTTTAGAAACAAGTAATGACCCTTTAATTGATGTGGAATTAAGAGGAGAACACTCAAGTAATTATGCAGAAAGTTTATTTAAAAATACATTATATGAAACTTATCTTATCATTAGAATAGGCGATGAGTATATGTATGTAAGTCCTTTTAGTTATAAAGATAAAGGAACTACTAAATATAGATTGCAAGTAATTCAAAGAAAATTAGCAAATACACAATATGAAGATAATTTAATTGATAGAGATGTTATTGTATATTTAATAGCAGAGGGTAGTAGTAAGGATTATGGTTTAAAATCTAGTAGTATTTATATAGGAGATGGGTCGCACGGAGGATATTTGAGTTATGACGCTTATTATGGGTTGACAATAAAAGCTAACCGTATTGAAATGGTTAGTGGTGGTACTATTGGTGGAGATATGGTTAAAAATAAAGATTTTAATGATTTTAAAAATCAAGTTGAAACTAGATTTACTCAAGTTAAAAATGAAATAAATTTACAAGTAAGTAAGATTGATATGAGTAATTATGTTAAGAAAAATGAAGTAGTAGCACAAATCAATCTTAGCACAGAAGGTGTAAGAATTGCTGGAAATAAGATACAAATAGATGGTAATACTACATTCAGTTCTGATACAGAATTTAATGGTAAAGTAACAGCTAATAGATATATTATAGTTGAAGGTAATGGAAAAAGAACTATAATAGGTGCAGGTACTATTGAATACCAAGAGTGGTCTCCCTAACGGTTATTGGGTATCAGTTAGGAAGTATTTTGCATATACAAGAATGTATAATATTACTTTACAACACGAACAGACAATAGATATAAGATGTAGAAATGGTGCTTATGTATTTTATAACATCAGGTCTATAATAAGTAAGATGTTTAATAATAATATAGGTATAGCACAATTTATATTAACAAATCAAAGAATTGAAGGTAATGAGATAATCTATACTTACAAAGCATACTTTGGATTGTTTGAAGTAGATTTTTTAATATATATTTAAGGAGATTATATGGGATGGAATAAGATAGCAAATGTACAAAAAGGAAAAATATTAACTTGTTATTCTGGACAGCAAATTGATTTAAGGAGTTTTTTCCCAATAGTCGAGGGTAATTTTATGGTACTTGGGTCAGTTGCTAGTGCTAGGGCAGATGGTTTAAGAGTTAGTGGTGTGAGAGCAATGATTGAAGATTTAGGGAATTATAATTATAAAGGTTGGGTACAGGCTAATGATTTTAATGCTTCATTTAACCCTACACCTAATGTATGGCTGAATGTGAATGAAACTCATAATTTAGGTACACATTATGGAATTAGAGGATATAATATTGTTTGGCAAGTACAAGGAGATGTATATTCAAATACTTGGGTTGGAAAAATAAAACTTTGGAATAATGTATTAGGAGATTTAGCAGTATGGGAAGTAGGAAGTAATGTACAGTTAAGGCAACAATTAGGATATGATTTTCCATATCACGATAGTAATTTTTGGATAAAAAATGAAGCAACAATGCCAATTAAATATAAATTTCAACCTGCATTATCAAATTGGAGAAATATAGAAGGGATTGTACAATTATATGTACAACAAACGGTAACATAATATGTGGTTAAAGATAAATACATATCAAAAAAGAGCAGAGTATACAATACAGAATGGTCATATTTTAAATTTAAGGGAACAGCAACATAACATTAATTGGAACAATGAAAGAGTATTTACAACTATGAACAGTTTTATGTGGGGTAGTTATGTAAATAGAGGTACATATATATTTAATGCTAATCCTTTAGGAGATAATCAATATAAAGTTGTATCAAGTATGGTTGTAGCACAAAATGGAGAATGGGATAATGGGTTAATTAGATGGAGTGGAAATCAATATAATCCAACTCAAGAAAATCATTTTTATAATGGTACTGTTTATGCTTTTTCGTTTATGATGGAATTTATAAGTAAGAATAATGGTTTAATAGGGGATTGCGGATTTGATATATTTATAGGTAGTAATATCTTAGGTAGATATAGAATAAATGGTAATAATCAATATATGCAGAATATAATGTGTGGAGATGTAAATACTGGTGGCTGGAGTGGTGCTTTTGGTTTTAGACCAGTAGGAAATTTACAATTTAAAAGAGGTTTTGAAAATGTAGTAGTACATTATATGAATATTTGGACACAACCAATAAGATTACACGAACAACAAAATGCTATATCAGTAAAATGTTTAGCAATAGAGGGAGATATGTAGAAAGGAGGTAAATTATTTTGTCAAAAATAGATTTAACAAATTTAAATAAAGTAGATACAGATTTAATTTTACCTAGTACATCTGAAAATATAAGTTTACAGAAATCACAGGAAAATAAATGGGGGAATATACTTAACAATCAAACATTTAATACGTTAAATAATAACATAAAGTTATTAAAGAATAGTCTAGTAGAAACTATAAATACATTAAATAATGAAAATACTACATCAAAAAATAAGTATATTAATGATGACAATAATATAGTATCTTTAGGAGATAGTACAAAAAAACTTAACTTTTTAACTACACAAATACAAGTTAATGGTGTAGATACAGAATTTTTAACAACTCAAAATTTACCAAACATATCTAATATTGTATATAAAAATAAAGAGAATACTTTTACTTATCCTTTAAATACCAATCAATATAATATAAATTCTAATCAAGTAATTGTAGATGATAATTCTAACATAAATATTGGAAATAATCAAAGAAAATTAAATTTACAGTCAAGTGATGGTAAATTATATTTAAATGGACAAGAATTTAAAGGTGGAAATAATAATGTAGAAAATGAAAATATTTATACAGAAAAAAAATTGTATGGTAAAGATGTAGATATTATTTTAAAATTATCCAGTTTAACGAATATAAATAAATCTAATATAAATGATAATGTATTTGGTATAAAAGAATTTTTTCGGAATAAATATAATGAATTTAATATATTTAGTGGAAATAATTCATTAGGAGTTAATTTATATCAAAAAAGAGAATATACAAAAGATGAGCAAGGGATTAAAACAAACAAATTAACATTATTTAGTGAAAATTTTAAATTTTTAAATGAACTTTTATTTGATATAGAGAATGGAAATAATAGAAGTATTGAAACAGATAAGTTAAAATGTATAAAATTTAATTTAATTTTAAATATATCATTTTCTTTTTTTATTTCTGTCACTTCTGCATTTAATTTTAATTCAACACCATTTTCCATAGCATTTTCTATAAGTTTTGTTGCAAGTTCCCAAGGTCCTGTTATACCTGCTGTACCAGCATACAAAGCTGCAACTGCTTCTTTACTTACATGAGGTTCTCTTTTTTGAATTTCGGCAGCACCTATAATTTCCATTTCAGGAACACCATTATTTAATCCTCTTTGATATAACATTTCTAAATGTTCTTTTTCCTTTTCAGAAAATGCTAATACATAAGAGCCCACTCTTCTAAATGGAGCATCTACCTCTTCACATAATTTTTCATACATTGCATTTCCAAGTACATTGTATTTTGCCATAAGGCTTCCTTCTTTTGCATCATATCCTGCATGAACTATTGCAGAATTTGCTTTTGTTGTACCACAAGAAACATCATTTTCTTTATCAAGTAATAAAATTTTTAATTCATACTTAGATAATTCTCTTGAAACTGCTGCTCCCATTATTCCAGCACCAATAACAACTACATCAAACATATCGTCCCTCCTAATTAAAATAAAAAAGTCGCAAAAAAGACAGAATCCCTCCTGTTATTTTTACGACCCACCATTCACTAGTCTAATATTCTATTTATACTTCATATATATTATATCAAAATTAGAACAGTTGTCAATATAATTATTAAATATAAAATAATATTGCAATTAATAATATTAAAAGTATAACAATTAGAATAAAGTTAATAAAGTCTTTTGTTCTTTCTTTTTTATATTCTTCAAAAATTCCTATATATCTTTCCATTTTTTCTTTATCTAATAGTTCTTCTTTTGTATACTCTAAAAATTTATGTCCTTTTAATATTGCATTTGAATATTCATCATCCTTTGGTGGAAGATATCCTTCTTTAATTAATCCTTTTGTGTAAAAGTCATTATAAATAAATGAAAAAATAAGTCTTGAAATAGGAAGTAATACAACCATAAAAAAAATAAAGTTACTTAAATAATTAATATAATAATAATAATCTAGCAAAAGAATAAATGCAGGCATTATTTTAGTATAAGGTAATATGAAAACAAAATGAAAAAATAGAAAAGTATTAATTTCTTTAAAAGTAATAATATATAAAAATAAATAAGGAAAAAGAAAAATAAAAAACCATTTAAAATCTAGTCTAAATAAAGGAACAAAAAAGTCAAAGAGAAGTGAAGTCCAACTGAAACTTAAATATCCTTTTTTCTTATGCCCATTTTTTTCTAAATTAATTTGTATTGCCATAAAGCTCCTTTTTATTTAATGAATTACATTAAAAAAGCTTAAAAGATAGATAATAACCACAAGTGTAGCCCATATTCCAGCAAGTGTATAAAATTTAGAATTTTCTTTTTTTCTAGCAAAAGTGGAAAGTTCTCTATATTTTTCCATTTTGACATTATTATCTAATTCTTCTTTTGAATATGGTAAATAAGAATAGTCTTTTAAGACTGCTGCTGAATATTCATCATCTTCTATTAAATTATATCCTTCAGTTAATAAATTGTTTGTATAGTAATTATTATAAAAACATGCAATCCATACTTCTAATGGATATATAGCAGCAGCTAATAATGTTGGTGTTATCATACTATAAGAAACTTCAAAAGCTCCATAAAGTAATATACTTTCTTCAATTTTTGAATTTTGCTTATATAACATATAAATTATAATTATTTTTACAATGAAAAACAAAAAGAATAAACCAAAACCTTTTGATTTTCTTCTAAATGCTGGAACCCAAAATCCAAAAAATAATGTTGTCCAGCTAAAACCAGTGAAAGCATCTATTACTTCTCCATTTTTTTCCAATTGTATTTTTACTGACATATATTATTCCTTTCAAAAATTAGTTAAAATTTATGATAAAGTAAGATTTATCATAAAGAAGATAAAGTAAAATAAACATTATAATCCAACAAATTATAAAACCAAAACATTTTTTTACTTCATTACTCCTAGCTTTATTTATAAAACTTCTATATCTTTGCATTTTATCCTCATCTCTTATTTCAGTATCTGTATAATCTAAATAACGATATCCTTTTAATATAGCATTAGAGTATTCATCGTTTTCTAAAGGTCTCCAACCTTCTTTTAGCATTTTTTTTGTGTAATATTTATTGTAAAAAAAAGCTATAAATAATGCTGCAAGGAATGAGAAAATAGGGACACCAGCATTAAAAATATAAAGAAGCCATGTATTTTCTATTGAATAATAATTTAATATAGAATATATTTCAAAAAATTCTGATAGAAATTTTTCTAACATATAAATTCCAAAGAAAAAAACAAAAGCACTAAAATCTAATCTAAATGCAGGTACCCAAAAATCTAAACAAGCAGAAGTATAACTATAGCCAACAAAGCCATCTTTTATAAAACCATCTTTTTCTAATTTTACTTTAATTGCCATAAAATCCCCCTAGAATTAGTTATATTCTATTAGTATAAACAAAAATATAATTAAATTCAAGTTTTTTATAAATAGATTCTATTATATTTGTAAAA
>ERZ773067.29-NODE-29-length-94179-cov-11.237261_pt1 | contig 94179 bp, 85 predicted proteins | sample MGYA00580622_ERZ773067 | MGnify/ENA primary metagenome ERZ773067 (study PRJEB29015, sample SAMEA2737998) | human oral metagenome | biome: human oral; feature: human-associated habitat; material: dental | place: China | collected 2113 ...
GATGCATTTATAAATATAATGCAGCATCGTAGCAATATTTTGGTGTATAAATAATCTTGATGCATCATCGTAGTGCTATTTTGATGCATTTATAAATATAATGCAGCATCGTAGCAATATTTTGGTGTATAAATAATTTTGACGCAGCATCGTAGTGCTATGATGATGCGAAAATAGCAGCGGGAGGTTAAGCTAAGGGATGGATTGAGCTGCTGAGCAATGGAGACTCGGCTCCATGGACGAAAACAACCATGAAGCCGAACTCCTGCACATTATATAGTCTGTTTTTTCTAATGTTTACATCTTCCTCGCTACGATTGTAATACCGGTAAGATGCTGTCTATATTTACGGAAACAACTACGCATACGTAGTACGGCCTGTCGGGCATTCCTATTGAACAACATACGAAGCTGTATGAGCAAAAACCTCCACAGGCCTTCGTCATCAATCATGCGTTTAGGTTCCAAGAGTAGCATACCATTTTCATAAACATACTCCACTTGCATTCCATGCCTACCGAGTAGCTCTTCCCACTCTCTGCGGGTTAGAGGGTGAACACTGGTGCGTATGCCCATTTGCAGTTCATGGCGTATTTCACGCTTCTTTTCATCACTGATTTCCACCGGTTGGAGGGCTATTTCGTGTATGCCATACCGTCCTCCTGGCTTCAGAATCCTGGCTGCTTCGGCCACGATAGCATCTTTTTTCTCCATGGATTGCATCGTAAGCATGGCCTCGCCATACACTTTCGTCGCGTACGAATCAGGCAGTCCCGTATCTGCGGCATTACCTGTTACGACATTCAAGGCGGGATATGCCGGTTCTACATTTCGTCTAACAAGAGCTGCAGCCTCTTCATTCAGTTCCACGGCTGTGTACGAATGTGGTTTCTTCGCAACTGTCAGTCGTGCCGTATAGCCCAATCCCGGTGCAAATTCCACCACATCGTCGTCGGTACTTACATTGAGTTTCTCTAACATCTTACGAGTCATTTCCATGCCGCCGGGTCTTAGTATACGTTTGCCGAGCCTGGCCAACACCCAATGTCCTTGCATAGCATCCATTTTCTTCTCTGTCATTGCCATATCATTTTAAAAATTAATTGCTCATAAAGATAGCCGACTCTATAGGCCCCCAGGATAACAAATGTTACTTCCGCACTGTAAATCATAATCTTTGAGTAATACTTCTTGGAAAAGACAACAATTAATATCCATCAATACTTGCTTGTGGGTATCCTCATTATAGTATATAGACATGCCTCATGGAACCGGGGTATGGTTAGTCTTGCCGAAACACGTATAATTATGAACATCTACTTACTTTTGCATGCAGAAGTTTATAATACACAGACTCATGATTATAAAGAAAAAAAGATGGCACTGCCTGCCAGGACAGAAACCCACTGAAATGGACATCAAAATAATGGAACTTGAAAAGCGGGGAAAGCTAGTGCCAACACGCAACCTGATTAAAACTCCTGAACAAATCGAAGGAATCAGACGAAGTGGCGTGGTTAACACCGGATGCCTCGACGCTGTGGCCGAGGCTATTCATACGGGAATGAATACGCAGGAAATCGACAATATTTGTATGCAATATTGCAAAGAACACAACGCAACGCCAGCATGCCTCAACTATGAAGGCTTCCCCAAAAGCGTGTGCACAAGTATAAACGAAGTAGTGTGCCATGGAGTTCCGAAAGAAGAAGACGTACTGAAAGAAGGCGACATAATCAACGTCGATATGACCACGATTGTAGATGGATATTATGCCGACGCCAGCCGAATGTTCATCATCGGAAAAACATCGCCCGAAAAAGAACAACTCGTTAGAGTAACACGCGAATGCCTCGAAATCGGAGCCGAAGCAGCTAAACCCTACGGCTTCGTAGGCGACATAGGACATGCTATCGAAAAGCATGCAAAGAAATATGGCTACGGAGTGGTACGCGACCTGTGCGGACATGGCGTAGGACTCGAATTCCACGAAGACCCGGAAGTAAGTCACTACGGACATCGAGGCACCGGAATGGTACTCGTCCCCGGAATGGTCTTCACCATCGAACCAATGATAAACATGGGAACCTGGCGCGTATTCCTCAATGCCGACGACCCGTTCGGATGGGAAATTATCACAGGCGACGAACTCCCATCGGCCCAGTGGGAACACACATTCGTGATGACCGAACACGGACTGGATATTCTGACACACTGAAAATGAATAATCCAAATATCTATATTCTAGGCATCGAAAGCAGTTGCGACGACACCAGCGCAGCCGTTATGCGGAATAGAGTTATTCTTAGCAATGTCACAGCTTCACAGGAGATTCATAAAGCCTATGGCGGAGTAGTTCCCGAACTGGCATCGCGAGCTCATCAGGAAAATATCGTTCCGGTGGTCGACCAAGCAATAAAACGCGCCGGAATCGAAAAAGAACAGCTCTCGGCAGTAGCTTTCACACGCGGACCGGGCCTGATGGGTAGCCTGCTCGTCGGCGTTAGCTTCGCAAAAGGATTCGCCCGCTCACTGGGCATACCACTGATTGATGTAAACCATCTACAAGGACACGTGATGGCTCACTTCATAAAAGAAACCGACGACGACGAACATAATCCCCCCTTTCCGTTTATTTGCCTGCTGGTGTCGGGAGGAAACTCGCAAATCGTGAAAGTAAACGCCTATAACAATATGGAAGTACTCGGACAAACCATCGACGACGCTGCCGGCGAAGCAATCGATAAATGCTCCAAAGTTATGGGACTGGGATATCCCGGTGGACCGATAATCGACAAACTAGCTAGACAGGGCAATCCACTCGCCTTTAAATTCGCCGAACCAAACGTACCAGGCTTCGATTACTCTTTCTCCGGCTTGAAAACATCTTTCCTCTATAACCTAAGAGAATGGACCGACAGCACACCCGACTTCATCGAACTCCACAAAGAAGATTTAGCCGCCAGCCTGGAACACACCATCGTAAAAATCTTAATGAAAAAACTCCGTCGAGCAGTCGAATCAACCGGAATAAAACACGTAGCCCTGGCCGGCGGAGTATCTGCTAACAACGGCCTGCGAAACTCTTTCCACGAACACGCCGAAAAATATGGATGGACAATCTATATTCCCAAATTCAGCTACACAACCGACAATGCAGCAATGATAGCCTGTGTCGGAACATATAAATACAACGACGGAAACTTTGCCGACATAAGCATTCCCGCCTTCAGCAAAGTAACCTTCGAATAAAAAACTATTCTATATGGAATTTGAAAGTAAAATAATATCTCGCCAGATAGGCGACATCCTCTACTCATCAGGATTGACAATCGGAACAGCCGAAAGCTGCACCGGCGGACGAATCAGCGAAGCATTAATAGCCATTCCTGGCGCCTCCGATTATTTCAAAGGCGGCATCGTTTCCTACACCGACGAAATCAAAGAAAAACTCCTCGGCGTATCACACCAACTGCTACAAGAGCAAACAGCCGTGTGCGAAGAAGTAGCAAAACAAATGGCTCTAGGCGCAATCAAAACACTCGGCGTCGACTACGCAATCTCATCGACAGGCATTGCCGGCCCAGGAGGCGGATCAGCCGAACATCCCGTCGGAACAATGTGGCTAGCCTACGGCAGCAAAGACGATATCCGCACATTATTACTCACCGAAGACTTCGGAAGAGACATAAATCTGGCCATAGCAACCAACAAAGCAATACACCTCATGCTTGACTATTTAAACGAGCAACACTCTAAGGAATAGAGGTTTCTATCTCTCCAAAAAAACTTAATTCAAAGGATAAACATAATGCATGATTTCCGTATCAGGATTTTTTATGTAATTTTGCGTCCTGTTTGGAATAGACTTAAAATAACGAATAACAAAACGAACGATAGCAATGTCTAAGATTTGTCAAATCACAGGAAAGAAGGCACAGATAGGATGTAATGTGTCTCACTCGAAGCACCGCACCAAGCGTAGTTTTGATGTAAATCTGTTCAGCAAGAAATTCTTTTATGTTGAGGAAAGCTGCTGGATAGAATTGAAGATTAGTGCAGCCGGCCTTCGGTTGATTAATAAGGTTGGGCTCGATGCAGCATTAAAGCATGCTGTTTCTAAAGGCTATGTCGATTGGAAAGACATTAAAGTGATAGGAGATTAAAATATCATGGCAAAGAAAGCAAAAGGAAATAGAGTTCAGGTCATTTTGGAATGCACCGAGATGAAGAACAGCGGCATGCCCGGCACAAGTCGTTATGTGACGACAAAGAATCGCAAGAACACGCCGGAGCGTTTGGAGCTGATGAAATACAATTCCATCTTGAAGAAGATGACTCTTCATAAGGAAATCAAGTAATCCGAACTTGTATTTAATTAATAGTTAAAACATAAAGGAACTATGGCAAAGAAAGCGGTTGCTACCCTCCATGAAGGTTCTACGGACGGGCGAGCATATACGAAAGTTATTAAGATGGTTAAGAGCCCGAAGACCGGCGCTTACATTTTTGACGAACAAATGGTGCCCAATGAGGCAGTGAAAGACTTCTTTAAGAATTAAGTTGTCTTCTAGATTGAATATAATAGAAAGAAGGTTGCCCACGAGTAGGCAACCTTCTTTTTCGTATATCTTGATAGGGAAAGATGTAAGAAGCTTATCGAGGATTCTGTATAGTTCTCTTCAACTTTGGCTCAAAATAAAAAAGATTGTTCTCTTTTTTGCCTAATCGAAATGGACTAATTACTTTTGCCGCCATGAGTAATCGGTTCTCCTTTTATTATAGTAACACAGCAGCGCGAGAGAAAGTCACTTCTTCCGTGTTTTTTAACGTTATATTCTTGGCGGACTCCAGAAAAGTGCTAACACACACAGCCTATTAGCTAGCTTTTTTATACGCGCGCGCGTAGAGCGTTGCACCCCCAGTATACACAGGGATTCCGAGAGGATTCTTCGTGCAGCTTTTCGTGCCATTTTGGGAACCGATATAAGGGAAAATAAGGACGGATTTTCCCGACAAAATCCGCACGATTTTCGGGAGGTGAAACGCCGTGTCTCCACAAATATAAATCCACACTCGGCCTATCGGCCGCATGTAGGGACAGACCCCGTGTCTGTCCACCTCACTTCGGTTCTACGAACCGAAGCAATATATTGGTCGAAAAGTCCAAGCGATTGCGTATTTATCCCGGCTTGGCGGCCGACGGGTGCGGACAGACACGGGGTCTGTCCCTACATGCGGCCGATAGGCCGAATTGGCGCAAGTTGGTTTATGGATATTATATCATTCTTTTCGATTATCACCCCTTGCCACAACTACAAATAATGTAATCACGAAATAATAAGTATCAGTATGAACAAAAAGCATTTTTACGAGCCTCCCAAGAGTGAGGCAATCGAACTCGAGAACGAACAATTCGTATGCGTATCAGTCTGCCCCAACGGCGGTAACCCCTCAAGCACCGACCCGTGGGATGAGAAGAACCACGAGGGCGGCACCGCATTCTTCGGCGACGAGAGTAACGTTGCACCGGCGAAGGAAAGCATGTGGGAAGATGATGATGAAGATTAAGTAAACGTAAGAAAGGAAACAGACACAATGAAGACAAAAATCATTCTAAGCACTGCACTGCTGGTCATGCTGGCTGCCTGCAGCAGTAACGATAACGCAAAGCCCGACAACGATAACAAGGGCAAGGTAGACATCGCCCAGGGCATCGAGTTCAAGGTAAACGTTAAGGATTTCAACGCTGAAAAAGAATATGCCGGCACCCGCGCCGCGCAGAAACCCGACATCATCAGTCGTAAGACCGTAGACTTGGGCAACAACCTGCTGGCCGAAGTAACCGTGCAGCGCGACACCACCAAAACCCAGCGCCCCGCTACTGCCACCCGTGCCTTAGACAACGACACCTACACGATGCTTGTGTTCAAAGGCTCCTTCCCCTCCTACACCCTCGAAGCCCAATGCACAGGCACGTTGAAAGACGGCAAGTTCACCCCCGGTACACGCGTATACCTCGATCCGGGCAAATACATCTTTGTGTTGCACAACAGTCGACTGACCAAAGTCACCACCCCGATGGGTACAACCGGACTGAAGCTTACCCGCGACAATGCCGACAAAGCATTGATCGGCCAGACCGAATATACCGTGACTGCCACCCCCGACCCGCAGTATGTAGATTTCGAGATGAGCCACGTAGGCTGCCGCATGCGCATCAAGCTCACCGGCTGGATGCCTATTCAAGCCTCCACCACTGCTAGCCTGCAAGCTTACAACACCAATTTGCTGCCTAAGGATTGCACCTTTGAACTGCCCTACGGTGGCGATAAGTTGAACGATGGCGAACTGAATCCTCTCAACGAACCCCTCACCTTCCCCGCCAGTGCCACCACCCCCGATGCCGACGGCACCTACACCACCCAGAGTAACGAGTATCTCTACTTCGTGCCCGGTACCGACATGGAAGGTTTCAAACTCACGTTTACCGGCGGGCAGATCTATAAGAAGAATATGGCTGGTGTCAGTGTTAACCTTATCAGTCTCGTCGATCCTGACATCCACTCAGCCCACGTCATGGACATCAACGAGTCGTATTTAGTAAACATCAACCTGAAGTACAACTTCCTTTACCTGATGAGCGACGGCACCACCGACTTCCTCAACTCCACCCAATACACCGCACTGCGCGCAAGCGATGGCAAAACGAAACGCTACGTCGATAAGCAAGGTAACCCGCTCGCCACTCCCAAAGTGCCTATCGCCGTGGTGGCGAGCCAAAGTAAAGGAATTGCCATAGCACTGAAAGACGCCAATGGAGGAAATACCTGTGAATGGGATAACAGAGTGGTATGGAATAAACAAGTGAACTATAAGATGTTCAACTCTGTACCCACGACAGATATGTTTAACGACATGGAAGGTTATAAATATTCCTGGGAAATCAGCGGAAGTTCCGACGGAATGGTCAATGCTTTAGATGTTATGGCCTATTGGCGTGCTGGAGAGTATTTGCCCGGCGTAAGTTTAACCGGAAGTCTCACGGGTAAGAAATGGCATTTGCCCAGTATTGGCGAATGGAAGTATGTTTATACCGCCTTATCATTAGGCGACGCTTCATTATTAACGGCCTATTTCATCAATCATCCATGGAATAAACATATGCCCGATTTGGCTTTCACACAAGTGGGTGGCACGGCATTGGCGAATGGAACTTATTGGTCTAGCACCGAATACAGCACTAGTCATGCTGGCGTAGTATCCTTCATTGACAGTCCGGTTAAGAATAGCCTTTGGTGGACAACATATGCAAAGAACACCCAAGCAAACGTTCGCCCATTTATAAAATATCAATAAAGAACAAAATGGAATTTAATATTAAGGCAACCCCCGATATATTCCTCCCTCGGAAAGCGCTTTCCGAGGGCTCTTGAAATTGCATACGTGTGCGCATAAATTTCTTTACGTATGCGCGCAAAATTCCACACGTATAGAAATTTATCGGGATACGTAAGAAAATTTACGGGGATACGTAAAGAAATTTATGCGCATACGTATGCGTTTTCCAGAGAAAATGAGAATCGCCCTAAAACAAGGCGTTTCGACCATTTCCGAAACCTTAAAAAACAGTCCTCGGGCTGCGAAATAAAATACATCAATTTAAATTTTAAAATCATGAAGATTAGATTAATTGAGCGGGCTAATCCGCAAGACAGAACAAAGAAGAAGATCTACGCCAACCCAGTGAACGCCGGACACAAGACACTACACGAAATCGCGGCCGACATTTCCGGGCGCTCGTCGCTCACGCGTGGTGATGTGGAAAACGTGCTGTCAAACTTCGTAGACCGTCTACCGGGTTATCTGAAAGACGGTTTCAGTGTTCAACTCGGCGAATTCGCCACGATGCGCCTCGGCCTTAGCAGCAAGGGAGCGGTGGATGAAAAGTCGTTCGACACTGAAACAATCAAGCCGCACGTGATTCTCACGCCCAGCGTAGATTTCAAGGAACAACTGCGCAACATCTCCTACGAACGCGAAGTGAAGAAGAAGAAACCATAACTTCTCATTTCTCTGAACAATGCGACGGCGCAAGCAAACTAATTGCTCGCGCCGTTTTTTCATACCAGCACATTAAGTTATCTTTGCCAGTGAGCTTTTCCAGCAAATATATAAACCAACTTAAACCGAAATTCATTAACAATCTAATTACAAAAATTATGAGAAAAAAGAACCTCTCCCCCACCCCACGTCCCCTCGCCCTCATACTCCTTTTGTGGAGCACGCTGTTTGCATCAAACTTGTCGGCCCAAGTAGTTCAGCCCGAACAAGCAGAAGTACAGAAACCAGAATCATCACAAGAGATTCCTAAAAGAAGCAAAAACAACTTTATGGGCTCCGCCTCCTACAACAGAATCGGAGTAGATTTAAATTCTTCGAGCACATTCCCCAATGGCGAATATGCTGTGCCGTTAATGGGCCCAACTGTCCAATTAGGAACAAATATTAAAAATGAAAAAGGCGAACCGATATGGTTTATTGTAGAATTGGGCATGGCAAAAAATCAAGACAACACTACCAAAACACATCTTAAATCAGTCACTATCCTGAATATAGGCTACGAATATCCCGTACTCTATATCCTAGACGGAAAACAAGCCCAGCTAACATTAGATTACGGATTATTTGCCTCGATGTGTAGTTTGAGAGGAACCGATTCAAACAGTCTAAGCAAATGGGGCCTAGCTGCAAGAAGTATCCTGGCCTTTCGACAAAAATCACAGAAAGGAGTCAGCTTCGGTGTGAAGTTATATAATTTACTGGGAAGATATTTCGGCAAGAATAAAGTCGATAGCCCATTACGTTTTTCGTATACCAACGAGTTCGGCATAGGAGCTATGATTTATTTCTAGCTCGTTTAACTACATTACGCAATACAACAAAAGCCTCGGAGAGAGAAGTTCTCTCCGAGGTCTTTTTTAGTAATTATGCCGTCTCTTAATCGTCAGCGTATAAACAAAGTACCACAGCCCACCAGTCTGCGAAAAGAGCCTTATCGGGAAAAAAGATTTACTTTTGCCCGAAATTCACCGAAATCATACACATAACTATCACATGACAGAAAATAACGTGAGAGTACGCTTCGCACCTAGTCCAACCGGCCCTTTACACATAGGCGGCGTGCGCACCGCACTCTATAACTATCTCTTCGCCCGACAGAACGGAGGCAAATTCGTCTTCCGCATCGAAGATACCGACTCCAACCGATTCGTGCCGGGAGCTGAAGAATATATCGCCGAATCGTTTAAATGGCTCGGAATAAAATTCGACGAAGGCGTAGGCATAGGCGGAGAATACGGCCCATACAGACAAAGCGAACGCCGACATATATATAAGGAATACGTTGACCAGCTGCTTTCGGAAGGAAAAGCTTACATCGCCTTCGACACACCCCAGGAACTGGAAGCTAAACGCAACGAAATAGAAAACTTCCAATACGACGCACACACACGTATGCAAATGCGAAACTCGCTGACAATGTCGAAACAGGAAACCGATACGCTTATTGAAGACGGACAGCAATATGTCGTTCGGTTCAAAATCGAACCAGGGATAGACGTACACGTGAACGACATCATTCGCGGCGACGTATGCGTGAAGAGCAATATACTCGACGACAAGGTACTCTATAAAAGCGCCGACGAACTGCCAACCTATCATTTGGCTAATATCGTCGACGACCATCTAATGAAAATATCGCATGTGATTCGCGGTGAAGAATGGTTACCTAGCGCCCCTCTGCATGTGCTTCTCTATAAGGCTCTCGGATGGGAAGAATCCATGCCGCAGTTTGCCCACTTACCGCTGCTGCTGAAACCCGAAGGGAAAGGAAAGTTGAGCAAACGTGACGGCGACCGACTCGGCTTCCCGGTGTTTCCGCTAGAATGGCACGACCCGAAAACCGAAGAAGTTAGTTCAGGCTATCGCGAAAGCGGATATTTCCCCGAAGCTGTTGTAAACTTCCTAGCCTTGTTGGGATGGAATCCAGGCACGGAGCAGGAACTATTTTCGCTCGAAGAGCTCGTCAAGGCATTCGATATTGCCAAATGCTCGAAAAGTGGCGCCAAGTTCGATTATCAAAAAGGAATGTGGTTCAACCACGAATATATTCTCCGCAAAACCGACGACGAAATAGCTCATCTTTTCGCTCCGATTGTTGCAAATAACGGCGTGGATGTTCCGATGGAACGGGTGAATACGGTTGTACATCTGATGAAAGACCGCGTTTCGTTCGTCAAAGAACTATGGGATTTGTGCTCGTTCTTCTTCATCGCCCCAACAAAATACGACGAGAAAACCGTGAAGAAACGCTGGAAAGAATATTCCGCCCAGCAAATGACCGAACTTTCGCAGATACTGGCCGATATAACCGACTTTTCTGTCGAAGGGCAGGAACCTATCGTAATGAAATGGGTCGAGAGCAAGGAATATAAACTAGGCGATATCATGAACGCCTTCCGCCTCGCACTTGTCGGCGAGGGCAAAGGTCCGGGTATGTTCGACATATCAGCTTTTCTCGGAAAAGAAGAAACGCTTCGCCGACTACATAAGGCAATCGAAACACTTGGATAATTAAACCGCCGAGAAATGTATAACGCCATAATGTATGCCATGCAGCTGAGCATCGCTGTGTATAGCCTTTTCAACGAAAAAGTGAGAAGAATGCGCAAAGGCGAACGCGAAGCTTTCAGCGTTCTTCGCGAAAAAACTGACCCAGAAGCAAAATACATTTGGTTTCATGCCGCATCGTTGGGTGAATTCGAGCAGGGCAGGCCGCTCATCGAACAAATCAGAAAGGATTATCCGGAATATAGAATTCTACTTACATTCTTCTCGCCATCCGGCTATGAAGTACGGAAAAACTATTCCGGCGCCGATATCATAACCTATCTACCGATAGATACTGTAAGCAATGCCCGCCGATTCCTGCGCACTATAAGACCAGAGATGGCATTCTTTATCAAGTACGAATTCTGGTACAACTACCTCCACATTCTTCGTCATCGTGGCGTGCCGGTCTATAGCGTGTCGAGCATCTTCCGCCCGGAACAGATATTCTTCAAATGGTATGGATGGGAATACGGACACGTTCTGAAATGCTTTTCGCGTTTCTTTGTACAAAACGAAGAGAGCAAGCAACTTCTCGGGAAGATTGGAATAACCGACGTACTAGTAGTGGGCGATACACGCTTCGACCGAGTTCTGCAAATAAAAGAGATTAGCCAAGCGCTGCCCATTATCGAAAGTTTCGCTAATGGAGCGAAAGTGTTCGTCGCAGGATCGTCGTGGCTGCCCGACGAGGAAATAATCCTGCAATATTTCAACAACCGTAGCGACTGGAAAATAATCCTTGCACCTCATCTCATTGACGAGGAACATCTCAGTCAAATCACCAACTTGCTGGGCAACCGACGCACCGTTCGCTATACACAAACCAACGAGCAAGCAGCTCGGGAAGCTGAAGTATTGATAGTCGACTGCTTCGGACTCCTCTCGTCAATCTACAAATATGGAGACATAGCCTATGTCGGAGGCGGTTTCGGTGCAGGAATACACAATCTTCTCGAAGCCGCCGTATGGGGACTACCCGTGATTTTCGGACCAAACAACGCGCGTTTCGCCGAAGCTAAAGGACTCGTCGAAGCCGGCGGCGGATTCGAAATCTACAATTACGACAGCTTTGCACAGACCATAGATTCTCTTTTAGCCGACGAAGGTTTTCTGGCCCAAAGCTCCGAAGCCGCCAAGCGTTATGTAAGCCAGCAGTCGGGAGCAACAAGAAAGGTATTATCAAACATACAGCTATGAAGTATCAAATAACATGCGACAATTGTGGCACCCAGTTTATCGTGGATGCTGGCGAAGGACAAACCATAGAATGCAACTGTCCGCATTGCCACAGCATCATGGAAGTAACACTACCGCTCGTCAGCGGCAATACGCAAAGCGAAGAACGGCAATCGTTCAATCCCCCAAACGGGAACTCGACGCAAGGAATACCCGAACAGAAGCCCGACCGCACAGTGCTCTGGGGCATTATCATCGGTCTGCTCGTAGTCGTCGTTGGTGCCTTGGCTTATTTCGCTCTGCGCCCATCCGAAATTCCTTCTGAAGAACCGAAAACACCAGAAGTAACCGACACCATACCCTACGAAACACCAACTAAACAGGTAGTAACGCCGCAAATCGACACTGTCAAAACAGCTCCTGTAAAGAAAGAAATTGTGGAAGAAGAACAAAAAAAACAACAACACAACAGGCAAGAAAATGACTCCACAGACATTTACTCAGACGTGGACATAACAGAATAAGTTTAACACAAAATTATAACAAAGATGAAAAAGATTTTTTTAGCAATGATGGCTTTCGCTGCCATGACATTCAGTCTAACTTCGTGCGACAACAACAACGAGATTAAACTCCCTCTATTCAATGAGCAACTCGTGAAAGGAACGTGGAAAATAACACGTATCGACACCGTCGAAATAAACGAATGGAATAAGGAAAAACTGCAAGGCAAATTGATTCCGACAAACAATTTCAAAGTAGATTTCAAAGATGGAGCGTATAAGTTCTACGACGATAACAAAACTCATCAAGAAGGCATTTACAAGTTTGCCGGCGACCGGGTTTATCGTTTCTATCTTTCGCACGGAACGTATACCGATACCTTGTACTACCTCTCGTCTACAAACAACACGCTACGATTGCAACGCAAATTCAGCGGCACTCTCTTGCGTGTGAATTATAACTTAGAGAAATAATTGTTACGTCGAAAAGCCCGAACTCCAATTCAGAGTTCGGACTTTTCATAAAGAATAAACAACCTATGGGAAAGATAATCTTAACTGGTGACCGCCCCACCGGAAAGCTGCACCTCGGACATTATGTGGGCTCGCTACGCCGCCGAGTGGAACTCCAGAACAACGGAAACTACGACAAGATGTTTGTCTTCATGGCCGACGTGCAAGCACTCACTGATAACGCCGAAAATCCCGAGAAAATCAGGCAGAACATCATCGAGGTTGCACTCGACTATCTATCAGTGGGCCTTGACCCCGAACAATGCACGCTCTATATTCAGAGCCGGATTCCCGAACTGGCCGAACTCACAACCTATCTGATGAATCTCGTAAGCGTAAGCCGCGTGCAACGTAATCCCACAGTGAAAACCGAAATAAAGATGCGAAACTTCGAAGCCAATATTCCACTTGGCTTCTTTGCATATCCGGTTTCGCAGGCAGCCGACATCGTAGCTTTCAAGGCAACCACTATTCCTGTAGGCGAAGACCAGGAACCGATGATTGAACTCACCCGCGAACTCGTCCGCCGATTCAATCAAACCTATTCTCCCGTACTTGTAGAACCTGAAATTATGCTACCAGAAAACGCCACAGCACGCCGTCTTCCAGGAACCGACGGGCGTGAAAAGATGAGCAAAAGTCTCGGCAACTGCATCTATCTTTCCGACGATGCCGATATAGTTTGGAACAAGGTTAAAGGAATGTATACAGACCCCAAGCACATAAACGTTACTGACCCTGGAAACGTTGAGGGCAATGCCGTATTCACTTATCTCGACGCCTTTGCCACCGATGAAGACTTTTCTCAGTTCTGGCCCGAATTTACTTCACTCCACGAGCTCAAAGCTGCCTACGCAGCCGGAGGGATAGGCGATATGAAATGCAAGAAACTCCTCAATAGCGTACTCAACAAAATACTAGAACCTATCCGCGCCCGTCGCCATGAGTTCGAGCAGAACATTCCCGGGATTTACAACATCTTGCGTAAAGGCTCCGAAACGGCCCGCGAAACCGCAGCTCAAACAATGGACGAGGTTCGGGCGGCCATGCAAATAAACTATTTCGACGATGTTGAACTCATTCGAACCCAAGCCGAGATGTATCAGAAAAAATAACTTGAAAATGAAATGAACATATCATAGGAAGAGTTTTGAAGAGGTTCTCTTACTGTTCTTTCGGTTAGTTCTTCCGGGGCCTTTCCGACGTATCGAAAAACGGGCCTGCGCACTTGCGCAGGCCCGTTTTTCGTTTCCTCTTGAAAACGCACACGTGAGCGCGTACATTTCTTCACGTGTCCCCGTAAATTTCCTCACGTGTTGCGTTCAACGGGGACACGTGAGCGCCGGCAACGCAACACGTGAAGAAATTTACGCGCTCACGTGTGCAATTTCAAGAGCACGCGAGAGGGTGTTTCTATACGCCTGGAGATATTGGGTTGCATTGCCCATAAGCAGGCCTTTTTATCGGGTTGTCTTTTTTTTATTGCACTGCCCACAGCAGACCACCGCGTGTCAATGGCAACGGGCAGACCGTGGGGAAACTATCATGGGAAAGAATTCCATAGACATTTTTGATACCGATTGGCACTAGGAAGGAGCCGTCCAATATAGCCCCTCTGTTCCAAGGCGGCTATCCTTAAGGTCTTGTAAAGAGTTCGCGTATCTTATAGGCCTATCTCATCAGTATAATGAAAAAGAAATTGCACACCAAAGTCTCGGCATTTAGACTTTGGTGTGCAGTTACAGACGGGTTATCTATGTTAAGGCAGGACGGGAATCTCTTTAGAACATGCCTTAAAAGAAAAAGCGAGTTAGTTTACAAACTTCACGGTAGATTTATTACCATCAGCAAAACGAGCTGTGGCCATGAAAAGGCCGTGCCCGAGTGAAACCGTCGTGGCGATACCTGCCGTAAGTCCCAAGCGAGCAACCAAACTCCCGCTGAGGTCGGTAATATCGACTGTGCAAGCAGCAGAACTTTGCATTGAGAGGTTGCCGGAAGTGTGATTTACCGACAATGATGGTGCGCCTAACGCGGTTTTGGCAACTCCTGTAGCGTCTGCGTTATGGTCAGGCTGTGCGTTGAGTGGGAAGAAACAAATATTACCGTCGATATACGACCTGCCTACCATACCAAAAATAATGAAGTGCTCTGTACCTGCTTCAAGGAATTGGGAGGTTCGGAAGTTGTCGGGATAGATGTTTTGAAGCATTAAATGATTGCCTTTCAAGTCAACTATCTCGATACGACCGTTAGGAGCATGGTCTATTTCGTTGAACGGTCGGACGAGCTTCACACCTGTAAGCGCCAGCGGATAGGCTATGTAGTTTTCCGGATTGTCGGTAATGATGCTTAAATTATCGCAAACGTAGTTGCGGAAATGGAAGTTAGAGTTAGGAACATCTTCTATTTCCGGTTTGCTGTCGAGACGGAATACAAGATTATTATCGAGCATTAGAAGCTGGCCGCGCATCTTTTTCACAATCTGGTCGTTTGGCGAGAGCGTCGGGGAATAGTCGAGATAGTTCGGGTCATCTGCCAATATCCCGGAGTTACCGTCAAAGAGCCACTTCTGTGCACGGGTCTTCTTAATCCAGTTTACGAAAATGCTGTCGTTAGCATTTGGTACCAAGTCGTAAAACTTACCAACTTCCGCACTTCGCAATGCCGCTATGCCCTTAATCGTACCGCTGACCGGACGCACGTAGAAGTCGAAGTTCGTTTGCAGCGGCCCTGCCCAAAGCCGATCATCAGCAGCACGCATAAACTTCACATTGAAACCATGTTTGCCTTCGGTCAGGTTTTTTGCCGTAAACTTAATACCCTCCGGCATGATGTAATAGTTGACAGGCTCGTTCTCATCGACACGTGTTTGTATATAAGTATCGGCATACGGACTTCCCTTTTCGCCGAAGAAGAATGTCGAACCGCTCATCAACGGAGTGAAAGAGATACTGTCTTGAGAGGTTTCGAAGCCATCGAAGATACGCCCCGGCTGTATATACCATGGCACTTCTATATTTTCTCCTTGGGTTACATATATGTTATCTATCAATATACGCCAGTTGCTGCCATATCCGCGTTTGTCGGTGAAGCGGATTCTGAAGCGGAAAGGCTCTCCGTAATATGGCGAATCGAAAGACGACATGGGGGCCACGTCTGTATCATCGAAGATTAGTGGTTTCGACAGCCAATGCTCTCCATCGTCGTTGGTAACCTCGAGTAGCCATGCTTCGCTACTGCGGCTGATGGTACGATCCATTCCTGAATGACCAAAACAGAAGGCTACGGAACCGCCACGCACTGTGTCAAGAAGTTCAATACAAGCCGGTTCGTCGTTAGGTGTGCCAGAAAGGATTTCGGCTGCACGCTTTCCCTGCGGAATACCATTGACAGACGAGTCGGTGATACGGGCATTATGAAGTCGCCAACGTTTGCCATTGATGGTGATAACTTGGTCAGTAAAATCTGTTGTTGCCGTGTTTTCAAAATCACAAGTATATGCCGGCTTAGGTGCTATGGTGCCGGTTTCCTGTGAACGGACTGCCTGTACATTTGCAGAGAGCGCTGCAATGACAATTAGAAAAACTTTTTTCATAAGGTAAAATCTCCTGTCTCTGCTTCCTTCCGAGGGGAGTAGGAGTGCGACAAGAAGTTGTTTTAAATTGTTTATAGATATTTTCATATTTCTCCTTAATCTCTCAGAGAAGACTGAAATTGCGAAATCAGAGCGAATACCAACTGCAATAATCTCATCATAGTATATGCAAAATAAAAAGTTGCAGCGGGAGGTTTTTCTTCATTCGCAACTCCTCTTCCCTCCCCGCCGGAAAGAAAGATATGGAGAAGTTGTTTAAGACATACTCTAAATATATCTTTTTCATTATTATATTGTTATGTTCTTGTATAGTAAAGATACAAACATTCGTAAAGATAAATGTTTTCTCTGAAAGTGAAAATATTATCTCTGCAAATATAAGATGACCCAGCACTTTGCGAATCGTGTATTCCACTCTCAGCTTGCTGTAGATTCCTTGGGCTACGACCTTCGTTGCTACGTTTTTCAATGAGGTTGGTATTTTCGGAATATGTTTTTATTTGATAATCCCTAATCGCAATTATTTGGCTAGATTCTAATGCATTTTACAAGTAATGTCGATATCAGAGCACAAGTTGTTCAATCTCCCTGTGCAACGTAACCTACGCGAGCTCGATTTAAGAGAAATTCCCACGTGGCTACATAGGAATTTATCTTAAATCGAGCTCGCGCTATAGATACTACTATCATATATCCTTAATAATCGGTCGAGATAAACGATTCCAGATTTCTCCTTAAGGAATAAGGCATTCGTTTTCCATAACCCATACGCAGTAAAACGGTGGGATGCTCGTTTGCAATGCAGAGCGATTTTGCCATCTCAAATGATATTTCTCGCTCCTCATTGGGCTGATTCAGATAGGCATTTGCTATTCCCATCTGCGTTGAGACGAGAAGAATACGCTCGAGTGTACGACCAAGATTAATCCACTGCTCAATCGTATTATCGGAAGTTGTTAGTAGAACCAGATGAGACGATGACACAATCTTCTTCCGGTCGGCCTTATTCTGCGAATATTCATTTATGGACCCTGAAATAACGGCCTTAGCAATAAACATCGGAACATTTGGTGCACCGAAAACAGCATAGCTCAGTCCGTCATACATTTGATCCTGATGTTTCTTGTTGTAGCGCATCCACAATCTTAATTCTTGTTTAAAATCGGGATTATTCATCTGTCGACTGTTCCCTTGATAAACCTTTTCGGCAATGGTTTTAAACTCGCGGGTTCCGTTTTTGAAGAAATGAACTCCGATGCCCGGTTGTGAAGAAATGTTTTTTAAGATGGTGATGTTTTCCGCAGGAATTATCCGCCCATTAAATACGCTTCGATTGGTTTGCCGCAGTTCTATTTGTGGAAATAAATCTTCGGGGGTTATGTTCTCTTGTTTCGAGAGTTTGATTTTCACAATTCCATCGGCCGTTACTGTCATGGCGGTTGCATATCTCTTGTGCGTGGCGGCTATACAGAGGTTTTCGGCTGCACAACCGAGACTAACGAAGAGTTCTCTGTTATCGGGGTCGACAACCGGAAGAGCTTTTGTCGTATCGGGATATATAGCTATTTCTGAATCGCCGATTTTGAATAGCCATGGTTGCGTGTTATGCCCGGAAGGGGCTTTGATTGCCTGTTCAATCATGAACAGATAGTCAATTCTTTGTTCTGAAAGTTCACTCATAATTTCGATTCGTTTGTTTGGTGTGACAGACTAAAAATAGCCTTGCAACGCCACATGTTGCAAGGCTATTTTTGTGTCTATGATTTCCGATTGGAATTTTATTTAACAATCTTCTTACCGTTTACGATATAGACGCCTTTGGACAGACCGCGAAGGCTGATTACTCCTTTGCCGATGAGGGCGCCAGAGACGGTGTAGATATCGAACCGAGCCTCGGAGTTGGCCGACTGAACATTGTCGATACCCGTAGCAGAACTCTTCACGATTAGCGTCCCTGGCGTGTAGTTGAAAGTGTAGTTCTGGGACTCAGCTCCTCTGATAGAGATGTAGTATGTGCCTTTCTTACTGTAGTTGGTCACGGTTTGGCCCATGGCATCAACTATACTGAACTGCGGTTGCACGGTTAGGACAACGGAAGTTTCGTTGTTCTTCAATCCGCTAACTGTATAAGTGAACTGGAGTGTTTCGTCTCCGTCAATAGTTTTGTCGTCGGCTTTCATTTCGGCAATCGCCTTTTCGACTGTGAGATAACCGTCGTGAAAATCAACCATGGGTTCGGTTATAGTTCCACGGCTTATGTGAATCACGTATTTTCCAACAGGTGATGTTGGCGTGGCTTCACACGAGAGTTCTGGTCTTCCGTTAACAAAGTCACCTTCGGTTTTCCACCCGAACGATGGGTTGTTTTCTCCATATCTTCTCAGAGCATTACGCACTTTGAGCGAGGTTCCGAATTCTATGATGTTCTTATGTGCCACGGTATAGAAATCTTTCCACTGTGCGGCTCTCTTAAATTTAGTCAAGCTTCCGGCGGGCACATAGAGTTTAACACTGCTCTTGTCCATTTCATTGAACACCTTACTGCCAAGTGCTACAGGATCTTTGAAATAACATCTAATTTGCTCGAGTGCATAGTTGCCGGCGAATGCTTCATTGCCGATGAATTTCAACGATGCAGGCAGGTTGACCCGTGTAAGCATGCTGGCACCCGACATACCGTAGTCGTTAATTTCGGTCACCGTAGCAGGTAGAGTAATTTCGCCTTCCCTGTAGGAATATGTTGCGAGCACATTGGTTGTATCGGCATTGTAGATAACCTTGTCCATCACCACATATTCTTTGTCGGCTCCAGTCGGTATATAAAGTGAGTCTAGGCTAACTAATCGTCCGAAAGCTCCGTTACCGAAACTCTTCATGGTCTTAGGCAGATAGAGCTTATTCAATCCTGACACATTATAGAATGCGCGTTCTGGGAGCACGTTGTCTACGGTGGTTAGACTCTTGTCTCCTTCAATAAGATAGGCGTCGCCTCCAGCAACAATGTTAGCATCTGAAAGGTCGAGCACTGAAAGTGAACTGTGAGTTGTTTTGTTTTTATCGTCGTATCCGGCAATGAGGCGAATGAATTTGATGTCGGTAGAGTTTATGTTTCCGTTGACTTTCAGCAACGAGATGCGTGTTACTAGAGAGTCGGGGATGAGCGTGTTGAGCGTCCCCGGCGATGCTACAGTAACAGTGTCTTTAACCATATCGACAGGCTTACCGCCAAAGCCGATAATCATGTCTTGATATGATGAGAATTTCAATCCAGAACTTTTGGGATTCAGCAGAGCGATGTCGTAGTATCCGTCTGCGCTACCGTTCCATCCCCAGTTTATCCATACCTTTCCGTCGGAGTTATATCCGCATAGCACAAAAGCGTGCCCGCCATTCGCCAAGTCAACTCCGGTGTAGAGGATGGCACGATGTGCGCTCACTTCGGTGAACACCATATCCATCCAATCCTCTTCAGAAAAATTCTTACGTTCAACCATTCTGGTCGTCGCAGGATATCCGAAATTACGTCTCAATCCTACAGCTGCATTAATTGTGTACGTTCCCGAACCATCGGTGGCATATTGCATGTCAGATGCCACGCCACAATCTAGCATTAGCTTAGCAACTGCTTTTCCTTGAACTGCATTATAACTTCCTTGGTTGTAATCGTTAAGCATGTTATCGTAATCGTAAATACTTTCATCGTAGTTCACAGCTACAGTTTTATATGAACCGTTGGCTTGCTTAACTCTAACTGAGTGCGTGCCATTTCCGCGTGCTGGAAAACGATTGTAGTAGATGATTTGTGCCATAGCCGTAGCTACACATCCACTCACAGTCCGTCCGGTTTTGCCATATCCCTGCCATGAACCCGTACCCGATACAGTTCCTTCGGGACAAAGGTCGTTGTAGGGAGATTCCTGTCCCCAGTGCGATTTAATAAGCGGGGACATTTGAGCAGGAAACTTGTTGATGTCGGGCTTGATAGTTTTGTATGGTTTGCCTGATGCCACAATACTTTCCACTGTAGATTGGACAGCTTTAAGATACCATTTGAAGCTTTCGTTTTTAATTGCTTCATTGAAATCGGTCGTGGAGTACCCGATGATCTCTGGTGTCAAATCATCTTTGCTAACAATGACGAATCCACCATCTTCGTAACCCATAACAACAAACTCTTTGTTTGCCTGGAGCATTTTCAGTTGCCCTCTTGTTATAGAATTCATCCTGAGAGATGAACTTTCAAGGGCTTTGATAGCAGCTGCTTTAATGGCGGCCTTACTTCTTGGACCTGCCGTGATTGCTAGAATGAAGCTGAAAAGCATCACCAAGCAGGTTGATAGTCGTTTACTTGAATAATTCATATTAATATCTATGTTAGGTATATTAAATACTTAGTTTCGAAAATGGCTCATCCATTTCGTTAACGAACGCAAACAAAGGTAGGAAGAAACTCAGTAGAAGCAAATTGTAACTTCTTTACATTTATATTCTTTAACCCAAATCGGTTAGTAGAACTTTAAAACTAAAAAGCAGTGTAAATAAAAGGTTGAATATTATCCTGGCTAATGTTGATTGCCAATTGGATGACGAGAGCAGTCAACATTAGTTTCATTATCCAATGACTGGAGATGAAAGAGTGGCGTAGCCAGTCATAGTCATGCTCGCGAATGGTGTGGAGCTGTAAGCCAAGGAGGAGCATGAGTAACCACAAAGGACGGGCATGCAGGAAAGGTAAAGCATCGCCGAGGTTAAGGTTATGACCTATGTTATTGATTATAGCAAGTGCGGTGTCGAGATTGGGTGCACGGAAAAATATCCATGCAAAGGCAACGTAAGTAAAAGTTACAAGCAAACTCGCAATTCGTATAGGCAGAATGTCAGGAATACGAGAAAGGCCATGGCGGAGAAAGAATTTATGCGCAACCAGACCAACACCATGTAATACTCCCCAGAGAAAAAACATTCCGGAGGCACCGTGCCATAGACCAGCAATGAGCATCACGACGAAACTGTTGAGATAGGTTTGTATATTACCGCACCGGTTTCCACCCAACGGGATGTAGAGATAATCACGAAACCATTTGGATAGCGAGATGTGCCACCTATGCCAGAATTCGGTCAAATTTAAACTTTGGTAGGGGAAGCTGAAATTGATAGGTAGACTAATGCCCATAAGGGCGGCAGTACCAATAGCGAAGTCACTGTAGCCGGCGAAATCGAAATAAATCTGCATGGTATAGCCTAGTACTCCCATAAGATTTTCGAATCCGGAGTAGGCTGTAGGATCGGTGAATATCCAGTTGTTATATTGTACGAGATAGTCGGCCAAAATAACCTTCTTAATTATTCCACAGATTATGAGCCAAAGGCCGGTATATGGTAAGTAGCTATCGGTAGGACGAGAATTGTTGATTTGTGGTAGGAGAACTTCTGCACGTGTTATTGGGCCAGCTATGATCAGAGGAAAGAAGGTTGCGTAGAAAAGATAATCAAGCAGCGAAACATCAGCGGGCAGCCGGTGTTTGTAGACATCAACAGTGTAGCTGATGGTTTGGAAAGTATAAAAAGATATGCCAACAGGTAGGATAAGCGAGTGGAAGGCAAAGTTTGTTTCGAGGATGTCACCGAGAATAGCGAGGAAAAAATTAGTGTATTTGAAATATAGTAGTGGGAGGAGTTCTATTATTATCACTGCAGCCAGGCCGAAGATACGTGGCCTACCACGTTCAAGCAGCATCATCCGGCGTGTGAAAAACCATGATAGCAGCGCATTTGCAGGAAGTAACCACATGAGCGTACCGTTTGCTTTGAATGCAAAGAATAGACTGAAGAGTACAACGTAGACCGACCGAATCCGACCGGAGAACAATAAATAGCCCATCATGAAAACCATGAACAGGAGCATGAATGGGATAGAGCTCATAGACCAGTTTTCATTCTGCGTGGTAATGAAACTAATAAGTATTTGAATTGCTTGCTGCACGTCAATATTCATTTTCTAATAGCCTTTGAAATTGGGGATAAGAAGTTTTGTGGCAGCAGCTTTATGATGGGCTTTTGGATAGTGAAGCTGCACGGGATCGGCAGCCTCGTGACTCGACATAAATCGTACGACACTATCCATCCACTGGGCCGACGCCAGCCATGTAGGATGATAATGGTCGGTTCCGCGTTGCAGATTCATATGTTTACTATCGAAGAAATGGCCCCGGCCAGCACCTTTGGCAATGAGATTAACGATACCCGTATTGCCGTTCCAATCGGCAGGTCCAATCCACACGTAAGGCAGACCATTCATCTTGTCAACAAGCGTGGCTATATATTCTGCACGCATATCGAGGTCGTTCACGAAGAGTTCGTTGCTACCAAGGCACAATATGATGTAGGTTGGCTTATACTGATGAATGAAATACTCAAGCGTTCGCGTTGAGGCCCAGCGCTCGGTTGTTGAGCTATACCAAATCACGGTGTAGAGTCGGTGATTGTTTTCGCCAGTATAATCGGCTAATCGTTTAGCTAGACCTTCAACCATAGAGTCGCCAAAAAAGAGAAAAGTGTGATGCCTTAGTTTCGGTCTACAATTAACAATGTGGCGAACTGCCGGTTTAGGTTTGTTTATGAATGGAAGATTAACTTTTTGGAATACGAGCGGACCTATTTCTACAACCCCCGGCATTAGGGAGTAGACAAAAACGGCTGTCATGACGACAGCCATTAATATGAGAGATTTTACCTGCCCGTTCATTCAGCTTTTAGATGCTGAGAACGAGCTCCACAGGACAGTGGTCGCTTCCCATTATTTCGGCGTGAATCGTGGCCTCGACGAGCTGCGGTACAAGTCGTTCAGATATAAGAAAATAGTCTATACGCCATCCCACATTCTTTTCGCGAGCCTTAAATCTGTATGACCACCAGGAATATTTTTGCTCCTTCGGGTGAAGTGTTCTGAAAGTATCGACAAATCCTGAGGCAAGCAAAGTTGTCATCTTCTGTCGCTCTTCATCAGTGAAGCCGGCGTTACGACGATTATTTTGGGGGTTCCTGAGGTCTATTTCCTCATGTGCCACATTCATATCACCACACACGATGACGGGTTTTCGGCAGTCAAGACTGGTAAGATAAGCCAGGAAATCGCTCTCCCATTGCATACGATAGTCGAGTCGGCGAAGTCCATCTTGCGAGTTGGGCGTGTAGACAGTCACGAGAAAGAACTGCTCCATTTCCAGGGTTATGATTCGGCCTTCGTGGTCGTGTTCGTCGATATTCATTCCATAGGTCACGCTTAGCGGTTTATGCTTCGTGAAAATTGCCGTACCAGAATAGCCTTTCTTTTCGGCATAGTTCCAATAGGATTCATATCCAGGAAAACTGATATCCAATTGTCCTGCCTGCATTTTGGTTTCCTGAAGGCAAAAGAAATCAGCCCCGAACGTTTCAAAACTTTCTATGAAGCCTTTGCCAACTAAAGCACGAAGTCCGTTTACATTCCAAGAGATGAGTTTCATTTGGTTAATGATTTTGATGTTAAGTTGAATCGCATCCCGTATTTGAATCCTTTCACTTTTTGGAAGCTCGTTCCGTTTTGGTTTTGTAACATTTCGCGCATCCTGTTTATTCGGAAGTAAAAATTCATGGATTGTGATTGCATGATATAGATTCCTCCACTCATTTCGTATTTAGTTTCTACGCCGTCGATAACATAGGTGCGCTTTGTACCGTCGATAGTGAGATTAAAAGTTGCCATGGGACGTGTAAAGAAGCTAATTATCTGGCCACCGAGATTACTATTTCCGATGAGCATTTCTAAGTTTACCGATGTTGTGTCGGCAGCAAGTAGAGCGCTTAGCACTTTTTGGTCGTCGGTTGTATTGAATCCTTGCGCCAGATTCTTCAGGGGGAATCCTTTGAGTTTTATACCGGTGGTATCGACCTTCCACTTGATGTTATCAACCGGGTCGAGATGTTTTCCATCGTTTGTAACAGACACCATCGTGCCGATGTATTTGCCCGACATAGTTTTCACGGCGTTGGTAACGTTCTGTTGATAGTCTAGCTTGTCTTTCAAGCATGATGTCAGTGTGGACACGGTCATGATGCAGAGTATTATTAATGGGATTATTCGACATCGTTTCATCATCGTTGTTTATATTTTGATGTTTATATGTATATGTTTTGATTTTCCGATTTTACCATAGGTGAATGCGCTGTCCCAAAGTGGGATTTGACATTTATCATCGGTGGGTATGCTATCGTCCTAAGGAATTGGACAATTAAAGTAGCTTCATAAACTCTTCGCGCGTCTTGGCTTGGTTGAATGCACCACTGAATGCGCTGGTTGTAGTTATGGAATTCTGCTTTTCTACACCACGCATCTGCATACACATGTGATTAGCTTCGATTATGACCATTGTGCCCAAAGGATGAAGAGTTTTTTGTATGCAATCTTTTATCTGTTCGGTGAGGCGCTCCTGCACCTGAAGCCGGTGACTGAATATATCGATGACTCTTGCAACTTTACTCAATCCGGTAATGTATCCGTTAGGTATGTAGGCTACGTGTACTTTGCCGTAAAAAGGCAGTATGTGATGTTCGCACATTGAGAAAAAGTCAATGTCTTTCACGATAACCATCTGGTCATATTTCTCGGAAAACAAAGCATCGGTGAGTACTTTGTGAGGATTCTGCGTGTAGCCTCTGGTGAGAATCTGCATAGCCTTTGCCACTCGCATAGGGGTTTTGAGAAGACCTTCGCGTTTGGGATCTTCGCCAAGGAGTTTGATAATTTCCTTATAGTGCGCTGCAATGTCGTCGAGACCTTCGCGCAATTCGGTTTCTGGATTCATGTGTATTGTTTGTAGATTTTTATTTATTCAATCGGTACCGATGTGGTCGCAGTGACCATCATTCTGATTATTCCAGCCTTGGGAATACCGTTACGCTGTAGTTTGCGTAGCACTTTTCGGGCCTGTTCGTAGTCGGTATAGTTACCAACGAGGCACATCCATCGGGGTGAGTAGAAGTGCACGTAAACAGGTTCCTCGGGAAAAAGCATCTTTACCTGTTGCCCTATTCGTTCGGCTTCCTGACGGGCTGCGCGGGTATTTCCGCCTGTATAGGCTTGCACTCGAAACCCGCGGGTTTTAGTTATTCCTTTGAGTACTCTACGAGTTACTTTTTGGGTTCCTACAGGTTCGTGTTTAACTCGCTTCTTCACGAGCTTTGTGCGTTGCATGGATTGGGTGGATTCGCGTTTAATACGGGGGAGTTCTTCCTGAATTTCACTAATCTTGGGAACAGTGATTTTCTTAACCTCCTGTTTGAGCGTTGCCGAGGGATTGGCCTGCTGGGGTTTGAGCTCAACGGTCCGTTTATTTTTTTGCTGCTCTTTATCAAGTTTCTTTTTCTCTTTTTCGGCTTTCTTAGCAGCTTTTTTTTCGGCTTTGATTTGTTCTTTGGTTTTAGTAGTTTGTTTTCTGTTTACGAGTGCATCAATGTCAGAACTGTGCGATATTGTGACTGTACCCTGTGCGGCGGCCGACAGGATTCCAAAGAACAATATGGCTAATGTAGTGAGCAACTTTTTCATTGTAGGTCTAATTTTTTCTCTGCGGGGCCACGCTGTTTATAGAGACCCCGCAGAAGATTGATGGTTTTATTTTTTCCAAGCGTCTATGATTGCTTTGAAGTCGGATGTTTTGAGCGATGCTCCACCAATGAGTCCGCCGTCGATATCAGGTTTCGAGAAAAGTTCGGCGGCATTACCAGGATTACAGCTTCCGCCATAGAGAATGGTGGTATCATCGGCAGCTTCACGGCCATATTTCTCGGCCACTATGGAGCGTATGTAGGCTAGCATCTCTTCAGCTTGGTCAGAGGTTGCAGTTTTGCCAGTTCCGATGGCCCAGATAGGTTCGTAAGCCAGAATAATATTCTCCCAATCTGTTGAGCTGAGGTTGAACACGGAGTTCTCCAGTTCGGCTTTCACAATGGCATTCTGTTTCTCGGCTTCGCGCTCTTCGAGGGTTTCACCGCAGCAGAAAATAACCTTCAGTCCGTTATTGAGTGCAAGGCGCACCTTTTCTTTCAGAATCTCAGGTGTTTCGTTGTAGTACTGGCGACGTTCCGAATGACCTAGAATAACATATTCAGCTCCCGTGCTTTTTACCATCGCAGCCGAAACCTCGCCGGTGTATGCACCCTTTTCTTTGTCGGCACAGTTTTCTGCACCCAGCGAAACGAGAGATTTGTTAAGTACCTGGGCAACACTTGCCAAATGAATGAACGGGGTGCAAATCACAACGCCACAATTAGGTTTGTCGGCTTCCAATGCTGTATTAATCTCTTTTGCCAGAATGATTCCCTCTTGGAGGTTTTCATTCATCTTCCAGTTACCTGCTACAATTTTTTTTCTCATATTCTTTCTACGTTTAAAAAGTTATTATTCGTTTTCTTCTTTCATCACTTGTTGTTCACGCTTTCTTAGCCAGCGTGTCCATGCCCAAAGACGATCGGCAATGATTAGCAACACTAGCGGAAGAACATAGCCTAACACTATGAGCAGAATCTTTGTCCATGTATTGTTAGACGGTTCGCGTCCCAGTTCGGTAAGTGCGAGCGGTGCTGTAAGCTGTTTCTCGCCAGGCATATTGTTTGTGCTCCACTTATTGATGATAGTACCTTGATAGATCAACACCAGGCCGGGATTACTTCGCACGATTGTTTTGAGAGTCGTATCATCAGTGATATAGAAGGGGTATTCGGCTCCTGTAAGTTTGCGCCAGCGATTCCGACCACGATAGGTGCTTGATGTAAGACCTATAAAGCCGTAGCCGTTGATTTTAGCGTATTGATAGATTCGCTCAATATCGGCAAAATTACTGTCGTCGGCAATCTCCAGGAAGGGTACTATGAGAAGAAATGTGTAACCCTTCCGATTAAGGATTTGTCGCGTAATATCGGCGCCGGTTTCCTCATCAGTTATGGAGAAATCGTGGATTGGCGGTTCATAGCCATGCTCGAGAATCTCCTGCCTCGTGTCTTTAAACACCCACGTTGTATCATTGTAGGGATAGTTATTCTCGTCGAACTCTTTCTCGACTCCGTTTTTCACACAAATGAACGTTGTCTTATATTTCGTTTGCTTGGCGCCGGGTGGAATTTCCATAGCTTTCTGAATGTTCTGCCCTATATTATAGGGGCGAAAATCGAATATTGGCAGATAATAAAGACTAAATAGCGATGCCGCAAAAATGAAGATTATAGTAAAGTTTACAGCTATCCACTGATTGGTTTTCGAGATGAATCTGTGCTGATGAAGTGGCCACTTTGCAACTATGCAAGCCGACAGGAGTAACACAACATTCTTAGCGAATGTCTGCGCATTAGTGAGATGAATGGCGTCACCGAAACATCCACAATCTTGAATTGGGTTGGCAACAGCCAGCCATAGAGTAACAGCGGTCATCACAGTCATGAAAACCAGTGTAAGCCGGCTCACCAATCGTCGCCTTATAGCCATCAACATAAGCACACCCAACGTGAACTCGAGCGCCGAAAGAATCACCGACAGCATCAGCAGAATCCATTCGGGAATAATACCTGCCATACCTACGGCCTTAACATAATCGTCCAACTTATATTGGGTTCCCATAGGGTCAATGGCTTTGACAAAGCCCGAAAAGATGAAAGTGATTGCCAGCAGTGCTCGACAAATATTAACGAAAACCGATTTAGGGATGCTCATTTCAGTTTAATTGCTCCAAACACTGCGTAGTTGATAATGTCCATGTAATTTGCATCTATTCCCTCGCTTACTATGGTTTGTCCGCCGAGGTCTTCAATTTCTTTAATGCGTTCAATTTTGGTGAGGATAAAATCGGTATAGCTACTCACCCGCATGTGTCTCCACGCCTCGCCGTAGTCATGATTCTTGCGAGTCATGAGTTCATAGGCTCGGGTTGCATAAAGACCATACAGTTCGATGGCCTCGTCGGATGTTATGTCAGTATTGTCGGCAAAACTGCGTTCGAGTTGAATCAAACCTATTATGCCATAGTTTATTAAGGCAAGGAATTCCGGCCTAATATCCTCGCCAACCATATTCTGACCCGTTATTTCTATTGATCGAATGCGCTTAGCTTTGATTAACAGCTGGTCGGTAAGCGATGATGGCCGAAGAATTCTCCACGATGCTCCATAATCGTGCAGCTTCTGTGTGAAGATTACCTTACATTCTTCAAGTACTTCTTTAAATTCCTGGTTGGTGTTTGTTGTTTGCTGTGGCATATAACATTTCTTTTGCTTGCAAAAATACTGGAAAAACTCTGAATGAACGAAATCCCTATTCCTCACGCATTTGTTCTTCACTAAGGCGATGAATTATGAGGCGAGCAGCGTTGTCGGGAGCTATTTCATCGCCCAGTTGTGAACGTATCGAACGATAACCCTCAAGCATAGCGGCTCGACCGGGTTGTAGGGGGAGAATCTTATAGAGTTCGTTTGCTATGTTGCTAATCTTGAACCGGTCGGCCAGCAGTTCAGGAACCACTTCGCGGTTAGCTATAAGATTAACCAGGGATATATAGTTTACTTTTATTATGTGCTTGAAGGCAAAGCGTACCAACGTCGGCACGGGCGTAGCATAGCATACCACTTGCGGAACATTGAACAGAGTGGTTTCGAGCGTGGCCGTTCCGCTGGTTACTAATGCCACGGATGCATTAGAGAGCAACGGATAGGTTTCATCGCTCACGATTTTAACTGGTGCGTCGGCGATAAATCTATCGTAAAATTTCTTGTTGACCGACGGCGCTCCGGCAACTACTATTTGATAGTCTTCAAAATGCCGCGCAGCCTCAATCATTGCAGGCAGATTATCTTTTATTTCTTGCTTTCGACTACCTGCTAACAGAGCGATAATTGGCCTGTTATCCAGTTCGTGACGTTCGCAGAAATCTACAAATTGTTCCACATACCTGACTCTGAAGGTTTCGATTTCTTCCACCGTTGGATTGCCCACATAATGGATTCTGTAGTTATGTTTCTGTTCAAAAAACGGCACCTCAAAAGGTAGTATGGAATAAAGTTCATTTACATCGCGCTTTATGTTACGGATGCGATATTCTTTCCAGGCCCATATCTTGGGAGATATGTAGTAGAATACTGGGATACAATAATTTTTCCGAACGAATCGGGCTATCTTCAGATTAAAACCTGGATAGTCTACTAGAATAATCACATCAGGCTTCCACGCAAGAATATCTTTTTTGCACATCCGCATGTTACGAAGAATTGTTGGCAGATGCAGAAGCACGGGCACGAATCCCATATAAGCTAACTCCTTGTAGTGCCTCACCGGTTTACCACCCACCTCGGCCATAAGATCTCCGCCAAAGAAACGAAACTCGGCCTCGGAGTCATAACTCTTCAAAGACCTCATCAGCCGCGACGCATGCAGATCACCCGAGGCCTCTCCGGCAATGAGATAGTATTTCATTCCTCCCAGGATTTTAGTTTGTTCAGTAGCTCATAGTCGGTTACGTCTATCCTTGTCGGAGTCACCGAAACGAATCCATTTTCGAGTGCCCATCGGTCGTTATCGGTTGCATTTGGCTCGTCGTTCCTGTAGGAACCCACCATCCAATAGTATTCATATCCTAAGGGATGACTGCGAGTCACAACCTCGTCGACCCAACTTCCATAACCCATCCGACAAATTTTCAATCCTTTGAACTGTTCAACCTGCGGGAAGTTTACGTTAAGGCAGACACCCTTTGGTAGTCCGTTAGTTAGAACCCGCTTAACTATCTCGCGAACATAGCTGCGAAGATGAGAAAGATTGGCTTCCGTATTGTTGTCGCAGTTCGAGAAGGCTATCGACGGGATATATTTCATGCAGCCTTCGCAGGCAATACCCATCGTACCGCTGTAGTGGGTGTTAACCGATGAGTTATCGCCATGGTTGATTCCGCCAATTATGAGATTGGGGCGCCTACCGGATAGAAGCACTTCGAGCGCTATTTTCACGCAATCAACCGGTGTTCCTGTGCACGACCACACGGTGCATCCGGGAATATTGTACCTCTTCTTTAACTTGAGAAAATCGGCAGCCGAGAAAGCACACGAATATCCTGAACGGGCTGATTCGGGAGCACAAACAACTATTTCAGCGAAATCTGAAAGAAAGGAAACGAGGGCTTTTATTCCATTGGAGTGGTATCCGTCGTCGTTCGAGATAAGTATTAAGGGTTTTTCTGAAGTTGTCATTACTATTATTTTAAAGATTAAACAGTTGCCTCAGCCATTAGATCCCCATCCAGTTTATAGACTCTAAACATGCCCTCTTCATAGGTCATGAACGTTGGCGGATTTCCTCCTTTCGGAAATGTTATCGACCCAAGATTGCATACCATTGTGTCATCCTGCCGGGTTAGTTCCCAAAGATGTGTGTGCCCGTAGACGATTGCATCGAAATGTAGATTGGGCATTTTATCCTTATTGTAAACATGACCGTGTGTGAGGAATAGCCTTTTCCCGCCGTCAATGAGCAATATATAATCCGAGAGTATCGGGAAATTGAGCAACATCTGGTCGACCTCCGAGTCGCAGTTGCCTCTAATGGCAACAATGTCCCCCACCCTACTGTTTAGTCGTTCGACAATTGCTTTCGGGTCGAGTCCTTCTGGCAGCGAGTTGCGTGGACCATAATTCAGAATGTCTCCCAGAATGCAAAGCATGTCGCATCGGTTTCGGTCATAGAAATCCAAAACCTTTTCAAGGGTCGGTAAACAACCGTGAATATCAGAAACTAAGAGGTATTTCATATTTTTATTCTTTTTCCGACAAAGGTACTATGCAGCTACCTCAAAACCACAACATTTGAAGTCTGCTGAAGATGTAAAAGGGACAAACGAGAACTATGGCAACTCTTTATACCCATATTTCGCACCTCATATACTACAAACAACTTTCTGGGCTTTACTTCAACATAGTTTGATTCGGTACACATCGTTTAATCCATATATTGTGTACAACGATGTTGAAAACCCAATGATAACTTCCGAATAAGTATAAAGACTTTAACACAACAAAATAGAGTGGAGGAGGAATGAGGATAAACTATGAGTTATACAAAGAGTTTTAGGCAAGTTTTACACCAGCCAGAAGAACGGAAAAATATAAACCAATTATCTTTGCAACGTTTGGTAAATGTGTTGATAACCAATTTTCAAACCTGAAAATCAACCTATAACCATTCAAAAAATAGTTGATAAATAATCGCAAAATGTTTATAGTCGGAAAACAAAGAATAAGGACAAAAACTTTTGCACTAATCCACGGCATATCATTCTCATCATTACTTTCTTCTTTTAAAAAGGAAAAGAAAATGATTACAAAATGAAGTGGATAAAGATTGAAATATGAACCGAAAAAATAATGATTAAAACAACTCGAATTATGAAACAAAAAATCAGACTTCTGGCTCTATTCCTTATACTGACTCTTATGGCACATGCACAATGTACATTCCGAAATACTGCGTTTGGAAATGAAGAGCATCTCAACTATAACCTTTATTATAATTGGCAATTCGTTTGGGTTAAAGCTGGAACGGCATTGTGGTCGACAGTTGCATCGACCTATCACGGTACACCTGCCTACAAAGCTTCGCTGATTACTCGCGGAAACGGACGGGTGGATAAATATTTCGTCCTGCGCGACACACTTCTCTGTTATGACTCCCGACAAATGGCGCCGCTCTATTATAGAAAGGGGGCCAGAGAAGGAAAGAGATACACAGTAGACGAGGTTTTCTATAGCTATCCGGGCGGAAAATGCAGAGTTAAACAACATAGAATCGACAATGACGGTAAGCATCATTGGCAAGAAAAAACTTACAATGATTGCGTATTCGACATGATGAGCATTTTTATGAGGGCAAGAAGCTTTAATCCGGAAAGTTGGAAGAAAGGTCAGACGGTTAATTTCCCTATCGTCGACGGAAATAGTATGCATCCAGCTAAGATTGTTTACAACGGGAAGACTGAAGTGAAGGCCGACGATGGACATAAATATCGTTGTTTGGAAATGACCTACTATGAAAATGAAAACGGAAAGAAATGGAGAAACATTGCGAGTTTCTACGTGAGCGATGACCAGAACCATATCCCCATCCGACTGGATATGCGACTTAAATTCGGTTCGGCTAAAGCTTATCTAGTTTCGATGAAGGGAATAAATAATCCGGTGACTTCTAAAATCAAATAATCAACTGACGGGCAAACTCCCAAATAACAATTCCGGCGGCAACGCTAACGTTTAGAGAGTGTTTGGTTCCGAACTGCGGAATTTCTAGACAATCATTGCTCAAGTCAACAACATTTTGCGAAACTCCTTTCACCTCATTTCCGAAAACAACTGCATATGTCTTAGTAGCATCGAGAGAAAGATTCTGCAGTCGGGTTGAATTTTCTACTTGCTCGATACTGTAAATAAAATAATCTTCCTGTCGTAATTGCTGTATTACATCTTCGGTTTTTTCAAAATATTTCCACTCCACAGAATCCTCGCCTCCGAGTGCTGTTTTATGAATCTCAGCATTTGGGGGCGTTGCTGTTATTCCGCATAAATAAACGGACTTTACGCGGAAAGCGTCGCACGAACGGAATATGCTGCCGATGTTGTAGAGCGACCGTACATTGTCGAGCACCACAACTAGCGGCAGCTTCGGAGCCTCTCTGAATTCTTCAATTGAGAGGCGATTCATTTCTATTGTGCGGAGCTTCCTCATCCTTTCTTTATAGAATAAGCTAGAGCATAGGCCTTGATTTGCTTAACCATTGAAAGTAAACCATTGCTGCGCGTTGGACTTAGATGTTGGCGCAATCCAATCCTGTCGATAAAGTAGAACTCGGCATCGATGATTTCTTGTGGTGTGTGATTACTGATAACTCTGATTAGAAGGGCGATGATTCCTTTTGTTATAAGGGCGTCAGAATCGGCAGTGAACACCAGTTGCCCGTCTACTATATCGCATTGCAGCCATACTCGGCTTTGGCATCCATCAATTATATTTTTCTCGGTTTTATATTTCTCGTCGAGTGGTTCGAGCTCATTTCCTAGTTCGATGAGCATTTGATATTTGTCCATCCAGTCGGTTAATTCCGAGAATTCCTCTACCACCTTGTCTTGAAGTTCGTTTATCGTCATTGTTTTTCTTCTTTTATGAGTTTATAAATCTTATCGTTTGGGCGAACCTTTCTCGGCACCGGAATAGATACCCGCCAACCTTTTTCGGCTTTCTCCACCGGTTCGAGTTCGTATCTTATTTCTTCTGCCCGAAAGTTCATTATGCCCGTAGTGGTTCCGGTTATAAGAATCTTCTCACCAACCGATATTTCCGACGCTTCGACCGATATTTCGGCCACTCCAAGGCGCGAGAAGTATTTTATAACCTTACCTACGAGAACCTTCTTTTCTGTTGCTTTGTTACCGTAGTTTCTTGTCCATTCGCCCATCGTTTGTCCTTGATAATATCCATCCCAGAAACCACGATTGAAAACGGAGGCAAGACGCTCATCCCATTCATCCTTTTTATTTTCGCTGAAAGTTCCGTTGAGTACACTGGCTATTGCCTCCTTGTAACACGATACAACGGTGTGAACATATTCTGGTCCGCGTGCGCGTCCTTCAATCTTGAAGACTCTAACACCTGCATTCATCATTTGGTCGATGAATCGAACGGTTTTCAGATCTTTCGGACTCATTATGTATTTATTATCGATTTCGAGCTGAGTGCCCGTTTCGTTATCGGTTACGGTGTACGAACGCCTACAAATTTGCACGCATTCTCCGCGATTGGCCGACCGATTCGCATCGTGCAAACTCATGTAGCACTTTCCGGATATAGCCATGCACAGCGCTCCATGACAGAACATCTCAATACGAACCAATTCACCTCTAGGCCCGGTTATATTCTGCTCGATAATTTGTCGATTAATCTCTGCCACCTGCTCCATATTAAGTTCGCGAGCAAGAACAACTACATCGGCAAACTGCGCGTAGAATTTCAGCGCTTCAATGTTTGAAATGTTGAGCTGTGTCGATAGATGAACTTCCATGCCAACCTCTCGGCAGCGAATCATAACCGCTACGTCGCTCGCTATTACGGCCGAAATGCCCGCGGTTTTTGCAGCATCTATAATCTCGCGCATCGTTCCGAGGTCGTCGCCATAGATAACTGTGTTTACTGTGAGATAAGTTTTTATTCCTTTCCTGTTGCACATCCGAGCGATGTAGTTCAGATCGTCGATGGTGAAATGATTTGCCGAATGTGATCGCATATTGAGCCGTCCGATTCCGAAATAAACCGAATCGGCACCGGATTGTATTGCAGCCACAAGACTCTCTTTAGAGCCAACGGGTGCCATTATCTCAAAGTCGTTTATTGTTTTGTTCATCGTTTATGTAGGAACAAACCTCTGGTCTTTGTTTGCGTGCAAAAGTAACTATTAACAAAAAAACAGACTCTCAATTTAATTTAGAGAGCCTGTTGTAATGAGAATAATCAGTCTAAAATTATCCTTTATTCAATATTCAATTTTGTGGTGTCGATAAACGTTGAGTTGTCGGGATGGATATTCACTTCTTTGGCTTTACCTGAAAGAACTATCTTACTAGTTCCAAAGTTTGAGCCCGATACGGTGTTGCAATCCAGAACGGCGTTTATATTATTTATACCCTTATTATCCAGTATCAGGTTTAGGCCTTTGAAATCAAGATTAACTGTTTGTGTTCCGCTGTTGGAAAGTTCCATGTTCTGTGCGCTTACGGCAATATTCAATTTACATGTTCCTTCGTTATCGAATTCGGCTTTCATTGCGTCAATGTTAGCCTTGAAGTTCACTGTACCGTCGTTGTCGAAATCGAACGATGTAACCGAAATCTTCTCCACGTCTACATTCACAGTGCCCTTTGTATCTATATCGAGCTTCGATGCATTAATATTCTTTGCTTTGAAGTTAATTGTACCATTGAGCTCTATTTCGGATATCTGTGGGGCGGTGATATAAACATCAATCGGAACTCTAACGCCATGTTTCGATCTAATCTTCAGTTCGCCTTCTTCGATTCTAAAACTTGCCTGACTGGGATTACTGAAACTAACTTTATGTACTTTGCCTTCTACGAAGTGGACGTTAAATTTTCCGTTGACCTCTAAACCATGGAAGTATCCAATCGTATGGTTTTCTTTATTTCCAATTACATCCTTCTGGTTTATTTTTCCAACATGATTATCTCCATTGCCGGCTACACAGCCCACCAGGCAGACGGCTAGCGCAATTTGACTTAAAAACAATCTTTTCATCTTTACATAATGTTTTAAATATACGTGCTGCAAAGTTATCCAATACCCTATGTCGTCCGGAATAAGCAATGTTACTTTCATAAAAGATAACGAATTTTTGGTACTGTCATTTTTCTTTCCTCTTTCGGTAAATGGCGGCTTAGGCTTATCTCTTTTAGCTCTGGCATTATGATGGAGAAAAGCTCTATCTTTGCAAACATAAAATCGTCATATGCTCTGATAGTTCAATGGATAGAACGGAGGTTTCCTAAACCTTTGATCCGGGTTCGATTCCCGGTCGGAGTACAAACGATGATTTACCGCGAGAAAGAAAAACAATCCGATAGTCTTTTTAAACTGCAACAAATCATGATAGGAGCAATAATTGGCGATATTGTTGGCTCACGATTCGAATTCGGCGAAGCACCGAAGCGTGATTTCGAACTTTTCACGGATGAATGTTCGTTTACCGACGATACTGTATGCACCATTGCGATTGCTGATGCCGTACTCAATCGAAGAACCTATCGTGATGCGCTGCTCGATTGGTGTCATCGTTATCCCAACCCAATGGGTGGCGGATATGGTGGGATGTTTCTTCAGTGGCTCAACTCACCTGATCATGAACCGATGAATTCCTACGGAAACGGTGCTGCAATGCGAGTGAGCCCGATTGGATGGCTCTTCACCGAATGGGAAGATGTAGTGGCCGAAGCTCGTAAATCGGCCGAACCGACTCATAATCATCCCGAAGGAATTAAAGGTGCCGAATGTATAGCCGAGGTTATACACTGGCTTAAATACATGCGATTCACCAAGAGTGAAGTAGAGCGTAAAGTGAAGAAATTTTATGGATATGAACTTCCGCGTTTAAGAGACATAATGAAACTCGGAGCTGAAGGTCATTTCGATTCCACCTGTCAGGAAACTGTTCCGATGGCCTTACGCTGTTTCATCAATTCAAACTCGTTTGAAGACACAATTAGAATAGCTGTGCTTTGCGACGGCGACACCGATACTAAAGCCTGTATAGCCGGGGCTGTTGCTGAGGCTTATTACCAAATACCGTATGAGCTTATCGACCGTGCAATGGTCTATCTTCCGACAGATATGCTTAACATTCTCGACCAGTTTTATTCCGATAAGCATATCATATAAGGTTAAATTGTTTTTGCCAAATTGAGAGGTGGCGGACAGAACCCCGAGGGGTGATTTGCTGTCCGCCCGATACCCACATTGATTCGCCCCCTCATGTAGGGACAGACCCCGTGTCTGTCCGATACCCACGTGGATTCTTCCCCGTGTCTGTCCGCCCGTCCCTTGGGAGTCGGATGCATTCACAATCGTTCGTGGTTTGTCGGATGACGTGTTTATTCCGTCCTTGTCGGACGGAGGGGGGCGGACAGACACGGGGTCTGTCCCTACATGCGGGCGGAACGCCCGGGTTGGCCCGAGGCAAGGATAAATGAAATATTAGAATGCCCCCACATTGATTTGCCCCCACATGTAGGGACAGACCCCGAGGGGTGATTTGCTGTCCGTCCGATACCCACATTGATTCGTTCCCGTAGGTAGGGACAGATTCCGAGGGGTGATTTGCTGTCCGCCACCCACATTGATTCACCCCCTCATGTAGGGACAGACCCCGTGTCTGTCCGAACCCACGTTGATTCTTCCCGGCAGATATTCTGCCAGCCCCGCGCCGTCCGGATTCTTCCCGGCAGAGATTCTGCAAGCCTCGCGCCGTCTGGATTCTTCCCGGCAGAGATTCTGCCAGCTCCGCGCTGTCCGGATTCTTCCCGGCAGAGATTCTGCCAGCCTCGCGCCGTCCGGATTCTTCCCGGCAGAGGTTCTGCCAGCCCCGTGCTGTCCGGATTCTTCCCGGCAGAGGTTCTGCCAGCCCCGTGCTGTCCGGATTCTTCCCGGCAGAGGTTCTGCCAGCCTCGCGCCGTCTGGATTCTTCCCGGCAGAGGTTCTGCCAGCCCCGCACCGTCTGGGATTTGTCTCGGCAGAGTTTCTGCCAGCCAGTATAATGTATTATCTCCCTTCGAAATAAAAAGTTTCCTGTTTAGAACAATCGTTTTAGTACTTAAATTTTATTCTCATGATTAAAAGCAAGGTTATCGGCGGCACATCTAAACCGAACTTACATTCTAAATCCAATTTGGTTTGATTGAACATAGAGTGCTATCGTTTTCAGTTTCACATAATCGTGGCTTAAATACATGAAACCGCCGTAAGGATTCGATTCTCCCCAACTGTTTTTGCAGATAAAATACTTTGTTCCGTTAGTGTCGCGGGCCAAACCGATAATCGACATGCAATGGTCGTCGGTTGTACTTTTGTTTTCAAATGCTTTTTGTCGGGTAGTTTGATTGCATTTTGTGCCCGTAGGTAGGATGGCTATTCCTTTAGCGAACGAAAAGCCGGACTCGCTCACATCGCCCTCCCAACACACCGGATGACCTGCGCGGAGGCTGTTTTCAACAATCATCATCATCGAATCTAAAGGAATGTTTAGGAAAGTGTTGTGGAAATAGTTGTCGGGAAGTTCGAGGGCGAACCGCTCGCCGAAGGGATGATGGGTGAAACTGGTTAAACCTAGATATTCGTTCTTTCTGCACACGCTTCTGGCGAACTCATAAGGCGTGTAGATGGCGCTGCGAAAGAAAACCTTTCGCGGTAGGAATCCAATGCTTTTGTCCAATAACTCGTTTACTGCGTCCATTCGTTGATTGAAATTATTTCGTGCCGGAGCAGTTGTTATGCAGTCTATTTTTCTGCATAGAACGCCATAATCTACTGTTTGCTTCAGATGATAAGCGTCGTAATGATGAAGTCCGTTAGTTTCGAGCAAATCGATTGCCATGCCTGCCATACCGCGCGTTGTGGTGTTCGATTCGTTGTTGGAAAATAATCTTCGGGCTGCCTGTTCGGAGATGAAACAGCGAGCAATATAATCGGCACTGAGATTAACCGAATCGCCCAACATCAAATGTTCGGTTTCGATTGTGGCGAGCATAGCATAGACCCAACAAAGCGAACTGCTGCCTTGATTCTTAACCGGAGTTGTTTTAAGCCTAACCTCGTCGCGAAAAACTATTTTCGACTCCGTTTTCGACTGCGCAATTTTTTCGCGCTCCCTTCCGCAGCTCGATAAAATAACAATAGAAACGACACACACCAAACAGAGCTTTCTCATTTTACCTCCTTCACTTCAAAGTCACAGTAAATCGAATACAATTCGTCTAAACGTGCAAACCACCTGAAATCTGCTTGCTCTTTTGTTTCCGATTTATTTTCATCTGTTTTATTGCCCTTCTTGTAATATCTAACTCTGTAACGATACCTCCCTGGACGGAGAATATTTCCTAAACTCCCAATCCATGAGTATTTTATTGAATCAGGATATAGCGGCGGCGAATCGACCCAACTTGAACACAAGTAGCCAACTTTATAGAACAAACGCTTCCCTTTATCTATCCTTGCAACCGCTCCCCAAAAATAACCGGGTAGCCACTCACCGCACAAAGTATCTCGAGTGTTATTTTTTATGATGAACAATGGACCGGGAACATCGGCGTCTCTATCATCATTGTATTTAATAAAGCGAATGTTTACACCATCCTCCTTCTCATGTAGTTTCGTTATTTCAATATCGCATTCAAAAATAGAATCATTGCATTGCGAAGCATATCTATCCTTTACATTGTGTTCTAGCGTGACTCTGCAATCCACAAATTCTTTTTCATTAACTGTGAAAGAACGTCTCAATGAATCGTTGCCACAATATTTTGTTCTGATAACAGTGAGGAGTGAATATTTCCCATGTTCACATGGCAGAGAATCTTTTTGATATACTCCTTTCAACTCATCGACAAGCGTAGATATACTTCCGTCAGGCTTTTGAAGAGTTATTAAAGCATTCGGTTTTTCTACGGAACAGTTATTACTATAAGAAAGAAAAAAAGTCCCTTGCGCTGATGCGGTAAGGGACATAATGGTTGTAATTAAAGCCAAATAGATTCGGAAATCTAATTTCATGCGGCTTTCCTCTCGAATTAAATTTTCACGGCTGTTCCCGAACAGGTTACCATTAGCATTGAACCTTGCGCACCAACAGTTTCGTAGTCTAAGTCGATGCCTACAACTGCGTTTGCTCCCATTTGCTGCGCGCGCTCTTCAAGCTCTTTCAGCGAGGTTTCTTTTCCTTCGCGAAGAACTTTCTCATACGAACTGCTTCGTCCGCCGATAATGTCTCGTATTCCCGCAAGAAAATCCTTCATGAAATTTGCTCCGATGATGGTCTCGCCGGTTACTATGCCTAGATACTCTTTGATTTCTTGACCCTGGATGGTCGGTGTTGTTGTTAATAACATGATGTTTTATTATTTAAATTATACGCAGCTCTCAACGCTTCTTCTGGACGATATATTGTGCATTTTTCGATTAAAAACTTCAAAGTCACAACTGAGAATTTTGGTGCGAAAACAAAATAGGGTGGGGGAGAGCTAGATTTTTCTGCTCCGAACGATTGCCCACACACCGAAAGCTATAAGCGGAATACTCAAAAGCTGCCCCATGTCGAGAGGTAATGAATTTTCGAACGACTCCTGAACCTCTTTCGTGAATTCAATTAAAAAACGGAAACTGAAAACAAGCGTAAGACACAAACCAAAGAATAAACCCGAGCCAACTTTAGCACTGTTACGACGATAGATAAGCAAAATAACCACGAAGAAAATCAAATAAGCCAGAGCTTCATATAATTGTCCGGGATGTCTGGGTTGCGAGTCGACCTTCAAGAAAACGAATGCCCAAGGGAGATCGGTAGTTTTCCCGATAATTTCCGAGTTCATGAGGTTTCCAAGTCGAATAAATGTTGCTGTAATACACGAGCATATTCCCATAAAGTCGAGAACAACCCATGCAGGCATTTTCGACCGTCGGATGTAAAGTGCTAAGCCCAATAACATTCCGAAAACTCCTCCGTGCGAAGCGAGACCTTGATAACCTACAAACTTCCACGTACCGTCCTGAAGATGTCTCATAGGAATAAACATCTCTACAAAACCATCCCACGAACCGAGGAAATAACTTGGTTCATAGAACAAGCAGTGACCTAAGCGTCCGCCAATTAGTACTCCGAAGAAAACGTACAAAAAGAGAGGTTCAAACTTTGCATCGGGGTATTTATGCCGCTTATATAGCCAGCGCATAAGAAAGAAACCCAAGGCTAGGCCGGTTACCCAACAGAGACCATACCACCGAACGCCAAACGTGCCTAGATGAATTAAATATTCACTAGGCTGCCAATAGATATAGAGCAGATTCATCGATATTTTGTTTTAAACATTAAACCTAAAGTGCATAATGTCGCCGTCTTCAACGACATATTCTTTTCCCTCGATTCGCAGTTTGCCAGCTTCGCGTACAGCTGTCTCCGAGCCATATTCAACATAATCAGAATATTTAATAACCTCGGCGCGAATAAAACCTTTCTCGAAATCGGTGTGAATAACTCCAGCGCATTGTGGAGCCTTCCAACCTTTACGGAAAGTCCAAGCTTTAACTTCCATTTCTCCCGCAGTTATAAACGTTTGCAAATCGAGCAGATGATAGGCCTTGTTAATTAATCGATTAACGCCGCTTTCGCCGAGACCGAGTTCATCGAGAAACAACTTCTTATCCTCGTAGTTTTCGAGCGATGCAATTTCTTCTTCAGTCTTAGCAGCTATGGTCATTGTTTCTGCACCTTCATTGGCTGCAACGGCTTCAATCTTACGGCTGTAATCATTTCCGCTAACTGCGCTTTGCTCGTCGACGTTGCAAACATAAAGCACCGGCTTCGTTGTGAGCAAAAAAAGATTATGTGCTGCTTGCTGCTCTTCCTTACTATCAAACGAAACACTTCGTGCATTTTTTCCCTGTTCAAGAACAGCCTTATAAGCTTCCAAAACTTTCACGGCAACCTTTGCTTCCTTATTTCCGGCGTTGGCTGCTTTTTGTTGTTTTGTTAACTGCGCATCTATTGTCTCCAAATCTTTCAGTTGAAGCTCTGTGTCGATGATTTCTTTATCCTCAATTGGATTCACTGCCGAACCACCCTCACGAACAACATTATCGTCGTCAAAGCATCGAACAACATGTATGATAGCATCGCACTCACGAATATTCCCAAGAAACTTGTTGCCCAGACCTTCACCGCGACTTGCGCCTTTAACTAACCCGGCTATGTCGACAATCTCGCAAGTTGCAGGAACTATTCGTCCGGGATTTACGAGTTCGGCCAATTTATTTAAACGTTCATCGGGTACGGTTATAGTTCCAAGATTTGGTTCTATGGTGCAAAACGGAAAGTTGGCTGCTTGTGCTTTTGCACTGCTCAAACAGTTGAAAAGTGTTGATTTGCCGACATTTGGTAAACCAACTATACCACATTTTAAAGACATAATATTTTGATTTCTTTTGTTTCTCTGTAATGCAAAAGTAAGAATATTTCACGGCAGAGGCAAAATGCATTACATACGGCTAACGTGCATATTTTGAGCCATTAAGAGCTCGATTTTTGTAAATTTGCAACCAATCGAAATCAAAAACAACATGAAACTACACGAAGAAATAAATTTCGCCCGCGCATTACTAATCTTGATGGTTGTGCTAATACATATAGTTCATTTCGGAGAGCTTTATCCAGAAACAAAATCTATTATACTCTCCTTTATGATGCCTTCATTCTTACTAATAACTGGTTATCTAACAAACATCGAGAAAACACCTTGCGCGTTTTGCGGCTATCTTCTACGCATAGCAGTTCCTTATGTTGTAATGGTATCGAGCTTTTCACTGCTATCATATTATCTTCCTGTGCGCGACAGGATAACCGAACTATCCGTTTCGCAGTTTGCCGAACGTATTTTTGTTTCATCAATAGGGCCTTACTGGTTCTTTTATGTTATGCTAGTGTGCAGCGCATTGTTTTACATCTCATTTAAGTGTATTCCATTTCTCGGCAACAATCTCTTTGCTCGATTCGCTGTATTCGGCTTTCTGTTGACTGTTCTTTCATTCGTGCTGCCTATTCTAAGCATTCAAACGGTGGTTTACTATTTCATCGGAACTATTCTTCGTCAAACGCGTTGCGATTATTCTGCCGTTTTTCGCCCCACGCCTTACGCTATATTACCATTTATTGCATTGATTATTTTCGGCCGTCACCGCGATTGGGCCGATATTGCGGTATTTGCGTCGGTATTTTGTTTCTTATCTTTCAGCTCGTGGTGTTTTTGCAAGCTCGGCACACGTGCAAAATCAGCTTTCTCTAATCTGGGCATGAACACACTGCCAATTTTTCTTTTCCATCCGATTTTTACGCTTTCAAGCAAGTACTATCTTCGCTTTTTTACATGGGATTCAACAAGTTTTGCATTCATTATCATTACGATATTTTTTAGCGTGTTCGGCTCTCTGCTAATTGCTCGTGTCCTTGATGCAACCAATCTTTCGTACATTTTTGCACGAAAGAAATTTTTGCGTTGAGTTATGAATCAATTGTTTTTAATGTGCTTCCAACCAATTATTGCCCCAACCGGCGTCGGCAACGAGTGGTACATTTAATTCATAAGCGCGTTGCATTTCTTCGAGTACGATATTTTCCACCAAGTTCTTTTCTTCCGGAATGACTGAAAAATTCAATTCATCGTGAACCTGAAGAATCATTTTTGAACGTATATTTTCGCGTTCGAATCTTTGTTGGATATTTATCATCGCAACTTTTATTATATCAGCTTCCGAACCTTGTATTGGAGCATTGATAGCATTGCGTTCGGCGAAACCGCGCACGGTTGCATTATGACTATTTATATCGGGCAGATAACGTTTACGATTAAACAAGGTTTCAACATATCCTTTCTTTCGAGCATCTTTTATCGACTTATCAATAAATTCTCGAACCTTAGGATAGGTATTGAAGTATCCGTCAATTATTTTTCGAGCCTCCAAGTTCGAAATTCCCATTCGCTGCGCAAGCCCGAACGTCGTAATACCATAGATTATACCAAAATTAGCTTGCTTGGCCTTCTTGCGTTGCGTTTCTGTGACATCGTCGATATTTTCATGCCAAATTTTAGCTGCAGTGACCTTGTGAATATCTATGTTATTACGAAATGCCTCAATCATGTTTGGATCTTCTGAAAGATGCGCCATAATGCGAAGTTCTATCTGACTGTAATCTGCAGAAAAGAACAAACAACCTTTTTCGGGTATAAAACATTTGCGTATTTCCTTTCCATCATCGGTTCTAACCGGAATATTTTGCAGATTCGGTTCGCTCGACGACAAACGTCCGGTAGAAGTTGCAGCTTGATTGAACGACGTATGTATTCTGCCCGTGCGTTTATTTATAAGTTTAGGAAGAGCATCGATGTACGTACTAAGAAGTTTTTTCATTCCTCTGTATGCAAGAATATTTTCCACTATCGGATGCTTTGCTTTGAGGCTTTGCAGAACCTCCTCGTTAGTTACATATTGTCCGGTGCGAGTTTTTTTCGGCTTGTCAACTATTTGCAGCTTACCGAACAGTATGTTTCCAACTTGCCTTGGACTTGATATATTGAAACTCTCACCTGCAAGCTCATAAATATTTTGTTCGTAGCCGTTCATTCGTTCGTTGAATATTCGCGACGTTTCATTGAGCGCTTCAGTGTCGAGGCAGACGCCATTGATTTCCATTTCAGCAAGAACAGGAATGAGAGGCATTTCGATTTTTCTGAACAACTCGTCAGCTCCAGATTTCTTTAATTTATCTTTTAGCACGTTCTTCAAACGCAGCGTTATGTCTGCATCTTCGCAAGCATAATCGCAAACCTCGGTAGGGGAGAGGCTGCGCATATTTTTTTGATTCTTACCTTTAGGTCCTATGAGCTCGTCGATGTGTATTGTTTTGTAACCGAGCAACGTTTCGGCCAGATAATCCATATTATGCCTCAACTCGGGTTGGATAACGTAGTGTGCAATCATTGTATCAAAGAACTCGCCACGGATGGTTATTCCATAATTGCGCAACACCTCATAATCGTATTTTATGTTTTGCCCAATTTTTTCAATCTCTTCATTCTCGTAGAGAGGCTTAAAAATTTTTACGCGTTTTTCAGCCTCGTTACGTTCAGGCGGAATAGGAACGTAGAAAGCCTCACCTTCTTCACAAGCAAAGCTCAAACCTACCAACTCTGCATCGATTGCAGAGAGAGAAGTTGTTTCAGTGTCTAGACTAATAGAACGTTTTGTAATTAAAAAGTCAAAAAGATCACGAGCTTCTTCCTCACTATCAACGAGTTTATAATTATGTGGCGTAGTTTTAATTGTGTCGTAATGCTTTTCTTTTTGTTCATCCGGCTCATTACCGGTATATTCTGCAAAGAGATTAAGTTCATCCTTTTGCTGAGCGAGATTTGAGAGGTTCCTGCCAACGAATTTATTGTACATTGTACGAAATTCAAGTTCGATGAAAATTTTCTTAAGCTTCTCAGCATCGGGTTCAGTTATTTTCATTTCATCGAGCTTCACATCGATTGGCACGTCGGTACGAATAGTTGCAAGAAACTTAGACAGCTCAATGTCGCTTTTTGCGTTTTCAACTTTTTCTCTCAACTTCCCAGCTATTTGCTCGGTATTTTGTAGCATATTCTCAATCGAGCCGAACTGAGCTATAAGTTTCACGGCCGTTTTCTCACCAACGCCAGGACAGCCCGGAAAATTGTCGGCACTATCGCCCATCAGTGCAAGTAAGTCGATAACCTGTGTTGTACTCTCAATTCCGTATTTCTTTTCAATCGCCGATTCATCGAGCGTTTCATACCCACCGCCATGACGTGGACGAAACATATACACATTCTCACGCACCAGCTGACCGTAATCCTTATCTGGCGTAAGCATATAAGTTGCAATTCCTTCGCTCGAAAATTTCACGGCAAGCGTTCCTATCACATCATCGGCCTCAAAACCATCTACCTGAAGCACAGGCACATGCATTGCTTCTAGAATTTCTTTAATAATAGGAACCGAACGTTTTATATCTTCCGGAGTTTCTTCGCGTTGTGCTTTATAGTCTGGAAAGCGTTCGTGACGAAATGTTTTACCATAATCGAACGCAACCGCAATATGCGTAGGTTTTTCCTTCGTCAAAACTTCGTGAAGAGTATTGCAAAAACCTAATACAGCCGAAGTATTATCGCCTTTCGAATTAATACGAGGGTTTTTAATAAAAGCGTAGTAAGAACGATAAATAAGCGCATAAGCGTCTATTAAAAAGAGTTTCGACATAATGGATAGATTGAATTTAGGCGTAAAATTACTAAAAACAAGCTCACTCTCATGGATTATAATTAATTTTGGCTCAAAATTAACTCCCAATGGATAGTCTTTCTCTAATTCGCAAACCAATAGAATCAGAACTTTGTCGTTTCATCGAAATATTCGAAGAATCGCTAAGCCACAATAACGGACTCCTTCAACAAGCTTTGAATCATATAAAAAATAGAGGAGGAAAACGAATGCGACCAATTTTGATTCTCCTAATTGCTAAAAACTTCGGAAAAGTAACACTAACAACTCAAAACGCTGCCGTAGGCCTCGAACTGCTGCACACAGCATCGCTTGTACACGACGATGTAGTAGATGAAAGCGGAGAGAGAAGGGGACAAGCTAGCGTGAATGCAGCATACGATAATAAAGCTGCCGTTCTTGTAGGCGACTTCATCCTATCTACAGCATTGCTTTACGTAAGCTACACAAAGAGCGACACAATCGTTAGAATGCTGGCACAACTCGGGCGAACACTAAGCGACGGAGAGATACTGCAACTAACAAATATCAGTAACCGAAACATCGAAGAAAGCACATACTACGAAATAATCAACCGCAAAACAGCAGCACTCTTCGCTGCCTGCGCCGAAATAGGAGCCGAATCGGCAGGAGCAAACTCCGAAATAGTTGAAGCAGCACGAAACTTCGGACATAACCTCGGAATAATGTTCCAGATTCGCGACGACATCTTCGATTACTACGACTCCGAAAGCGAAACCGGTAAACCTGCCGGTAACGACATGCTGGAAGGAAAACTAACACTGCCGGCCATATTTGCCCTCAAAAGCGAACAAAACGAACTGATGAATAACATAGCCGGTAAAGTAAAAAATAACACCGTATCCGCAAAAGAAATAGAGCAGCTCATAACATTCACCAAAGAAAAAGGCGGCATAGAGTATGCACGCAATCAAATGTATCTATATCACAAGCGAGCCATGGAATTCATCGAAAAATACGCACAAAAAGGCCCTATAGGCGATTCTCTAAAAGCCTACCTGGATTTTATCATCGACCGACGCAATTGAGCCACACGCAGCCTTATTCAGCCTCCTGCGACACGTTTCGCAACTCACAACATCCCATCCAATTCTTTAATACACCAATTTAAGGCTCGATACACACAATCGAGCCATAAAACATGCACCGACAATCTCAATATAATCCATACTGACATAAATCACACCATCCAAAACTCAATACATTCTATCGACCTTAAAACCGCACAATTCACAACCGAATATAATCATATCGAGCAATTAACAAACTCCATCTATACCATCTATTTTTTATTAATCTCTAAACACGGCATTTCTTTAATTGATATATTTTATATACCTTTGAAACAAGCATTTCAAAGCTCACAACTTTTTGTCGACCTTTAAAACACATCGTTATATATAAGCGCAATCTAATTCACCTGGAAACACATTAAAGATTTACTGTTAACACAGTATTTATTCTTTTTTAGACAATTAGAAGCCTGAATAAAGAGTTCCCGTAAGCAAAACTGCAGATTTTTTAACCAAACAAATCGAACCATTAAAAAACTCGTTCCATATTTAAGAGATAAAATTGCAAAGTTAATTATCAGAATATTTTCTTTCTTGCTAAAGTTACACAAGCCCATCCGAGCATTTTTTTCTTCTTGATAAAATGTATCCGTTAAAGAAATACCTGCTTTTTTAACCGCGCAACTTACGGAGTTAAAAAATACCATCGTTTTTAACCTTGCAATTCATGCAAACAAAAATAAATCTCTCCGCCCAGCGTTTGTAATTTTATCAAGAATAAAAACTCCCTCTTGCAAGTACTTGTCATTTTATAAAGAATAAAAACCTACTCTTTTCAGTACTTATCATTTATTCAATAATAAAAAACCACTCTAATGAATCGGAAAAATTTGCGCAAGAAAAAAAATACTCGCCAACCATGTAAATAAAATGTCGTAAGATGTAAAACACAAAAGATGGAATAGAATAAGAAATATCCATGTCTAGACTACGATTTAACGGCTAGAAAACTTATCATTTGTTAAAAAACACACCAATCCGCCTCTGTCATTAGACACATAAGCATATTTTACATATTTTCGCAAACAGAATAGTTTGATCTAATAATCAACATGAATCAATTACTTTATATAGAATATTAACAACATAAAATCTTAGATTATGGCTAAAGAAATTTCTATTATTAGTTTGACCGCCATTAATAATGGCGCTCATTACAATTTTATGCAGTCAGCTGCAGAAAAAGCTAAAGACGATGCTAAAGTCTACGCCAAACTTAAAGATCAGGTGGACGCGCTAATTGCAGCAGTTGCAAACGAAAACACTAACCTCGTAAAAAGTAGAAAGAACACTCAAAGCGATGTGATTAGAAAAGCAGACAAAGAGCGCGACGTCTACTATAGAGGCTATAGAGCAGGTGTGAAAAATTTCCGCAATTTCCCCGGAGGAGCTCAAAAGAATGCAGCCGATACACTATGGCAACACATAATCGACTACGGAAAAATAGAACGCATGCAGCTCGATAGAAAAACCGGTATCCTCTCTAATTTCCTGGAAGATTTGGAATCCAAGTATATGGGCGAAATAAATTTCCTGCAACTGAATCTGTTCGTTAATAACTTGAAAACTGCTAACGAAAAGGTTCGTAAAACAGTTTATCTTCGCGACCACGAAAAATCGTCGGGAACAAAAAATGCACTCAAGCTGTCAAGAAAAGTAACCGATAACGCGTATCTGGCAATCGTGAGAAAAATCAACGCATTCGTAGAAGTCGACGGAACATCCGACTACGACGGATTCATCTTGTTCATGAACGAGTTAATCTACAGATTTAAACATGAAGTTCTTCCGCAGAAAACGGCCGAAGAACGCAAACTTAAGAAACTCATCCCAGCCTTCGAAGTAGCTAAAAAACTTGCATTAGGCACTCTAACATACACAGGAAGAAAAGGAAAAAACGAAGAAGGAAAGTATGTGTATCAGTTAATGGCTCGAAAAGATAAATCTAAGATTAACTGGGTGGTTGTAGACAAAGATAGACTTTTGGAAGCTCCAGAACCGCCAAAACACAGCAAGGGCGGAAAGCACGAGAAGGAAAATAAACCCGATATTCCTCGCGAAGATGAATAGAACTCGTTATTCGCCAGTTAGCATTAAAATAAACTGACTCGAGCTCGTAGTTCATCGATTAACACTAAAATAGACTGACTCGAGCTCTCAGCTTGCCATTTAGATACTAAAAATCCCGTGATTCATTTAAGAATCACGGGACAAAACCAACTCAATAAAACAAGAATTGATTATTGCAGACAACCACGCCTGACAAATAATCGCAAACTTGTATTCTTAATCGGCAAACTTCGCCTTAATGAATTCACGATTCAATCGCGCAATGTTTGCTATCGACTCATTTTTCGGGCATTCAGCTTCGCAGGCACGAGTATTCGTACAATTTCCGAAGCCTAACTCTTCCATTTTCATCACCATTGCTTTTGCACGACGTGCGGCCTCGGGTTTTCCTTGCGGAAGTAAAGCCAGCTGGCTCACTTTCGACGAAACGAAGAGCATCGCGGAACCATTCTTGCAAGCTGCAACGCAGGCACCGCAGCCTATACATGTGGCACAATCCATAGCCTCGTCTGCGTCGGGCTTCGGAATTAGAATGTTGTTAGCATCCTGCGCCTGACCTGTACGAACCGAAGTGTAACCTCCGGCGGCAATTATCTTGTCGAATGCAGAACGGTCGACCATACAATCCTTTATTACTGGGTAACCGGCCGAGCGCCAGGGTTCAACCGTTATGATGTCGCCGTCGCTGAATTTGCGCATGTAGAGCTGACATGTGGTTGCTCCTTGACCAGGTCCATGCGGGTGTCCGTTGATGTAGAGCGAGCACATGCCGCATATTCCTTCTCTACAATCGTGGTCGAAAACGAAGGGTTCTTTGTTGTCTTCGATGAGTTGCTCGTTTAGAATGTCGAGCATTTCGAGGAAGGAGGTGTCGCCGGGAATATCTTTCATGTCGAACGTGTCGAAATGTCCTTTTTCTTTCGGACCGTTCTGGCGCCAAACCTTCAAAGTGAATGATATGTTTTTATCCATTGTTCGTTATTCCTTTATTATGATTTGTAGTTTCTGGTTTGAACCTTTATATACTGATAATCCAAATCTTCTTTGAGAAGCGTGGGAACTGCGTCGTCGGAACCTTCATACTTCCAACAAGCTACGTACATGTAGTTTTCATCGTCGCGCTTAGCTTCTCCTTCTTCGGTTTGTGATTCTTCTCTGAAATGACCTCCGCAGCTTTCGTTACGATTTAGCGCGTCGTAGGCTTCTAGTTCGCCCATTGTGATGAAATCGCGCAAGTGGATTGCCTTGTCGAGCTCGACGTTGAGACCTTCTTTCGAGCCGGGAATTCGCACGCGCTCGTTGAATTCTTTTCTGAGGTCTTTCAACATCTTGAGGGCTTTTTCGAGGCCTTCCTTGTTGCGTGCCATGCCGACATAATCCCACATGATATGATAGAGTTTCTTGTGAATCGAGTCGACGCTTTCGTCGCCTTTTATATTATAGATTCTGTCCATCTCGGCTTGAACGGCGCGTTCGGCTTCTTCGAATTCGGGCAGATCTGTTGAAAAGCGCGGAACAGTTATTTGGTCGCTTAAATAGTTCTGCATTGTGTATGGAATAACGAAGTATCCGTCGGAGAGTCCTTGCATGAGTGCGGATGCTCCAAGACGGTTTGCACCGTGGTCGGAGAAGTTACATTCGCCGAGGGCAAATAGACCCTTGATTGATGTCTGCAGCTCGTAGTCGACCCATATTCCGCCCATCGTGTAGTGTATTGCTGGGAAAATCATCATTGGATTTTCGTAGGGATTGACGTCGGTAATTTCTTCGTACATATCGAAGAGGTTTCCGTAGCGCTGCTCTACGCGGTCTTTTCCAAGTCGCTGAATTGCTTCTGAAAAATCTAGGAATACTGCCAAACCTGTGTTGTTCACACCGAAACCTTTATCGGTACGCTCCTTGGCTGCGCGGCTGGCAACGTCGCGAGGTACGAGATTACCAAATGCTGGGTAGCGACGCTCCAAATAATAATCGCGGTCTTCTTCCGGAATGTCGCGACCTTGGAGTGTTCCTGCTTGGAGCTTCTTAGCATCTTCAATCTTCTTGGGCACCCATATCCGTCCGTCATTACGCAGAGATTCTGACATAAGCGTCAGTTTGGATTGCTTGTCGCCATGTACCGGTATGCAGGTTGGATGAATCTGCACGAAAGCGGGGTTAGCAAAGTATGCGCCTTTTCGGTAGCATTGCATCGCAGCGGTGCAGTTGCATCCCATTGCGTTTGTTGAAAGGAAATAAGCGTTTCCATATCCGCCGGTTGCAATACAAACGGCATGCGCAGCGAAACGAATCAGCTTACCTGAAACGAGGTCTTTGGCTATGATGCCTCTAGCTCGACCATCTATAATCACGAGGTCTTCCATCTCGGTACGGGTGTATAAATCTACAGTTCCGTTGTTCACCTCTTTCATTAAAGAGGAATATGCACCTAGAAGCAACTGCTGACCTGTTTGTCCTTTGGCATAGAATGTTCGGCAAACTTGCACTCCGCCGAAAGAACGGTTAGCTAGCATTCCACCGTATTCTCTTGCGAAAGGAACACCCTGCGCTACACATTGGTCTATGATGGCTGCGCTGACTTCGGCTAAACGGTATACATTAGCTTCGCGTGCGCGATAGTCGCCGCCTTTAATGGTGTCGTAAAAAAGACGATAAACAGAGTCTCCGTCGTTTTGATAATTCTTGGCAGCGTTGATTCCACCTTGTGCTGCAATGGAGTGGGCACGTCGCGGAGAGTCTTGTATGCAAAGATTAATCACGTGGAAGCCCATCTCGCCGAGAGAAGCTGCGGCAGATGCACCGGCCAGTCCGGTTCCGACTACGATGATATCGAGCTTGCGTTTATTTGCTGGGTTGACGAGTTTCTGATGAGCTTTATAATTCGTCCATTTCTCGGCTAAAAGCCCTTCTGGAATTTTTGAATCTATTTGATTAGCCATAATCTTATTTCAAAATTTAATGTATTAATATTTATGCGGCACAGGCGTAGCTCGGTGCAAATCCCAGCCAAAATGCAAGAATCAAGATGGCAAATACGCACATGAGAATAGTTACATAAACGAGTCCGATGCATTGCCAACGCTTTAGCCAAATCTTTCCACTCCAGCCAAAAGTCTGCATAGAACTCCAGAAACCGTGAGACAAATGAAACCACAATGCCAGAATCCAAAGAAGATAGAGAATCGAATAAACCGGATTTGCAAATGTTTCCTGAATCCATGCAAAACCGTCTGCCGGATCATGCTTAACTTCAATGTGTGCTAATTCGGCAAACATCATGTGTCCCCAAAAATTATACAAATGCAATAATAAACCTATCAGAATGATTAAACCTAAAACAAGCATATTCTGACTTGCCCAACTAACTTCCGGACGACGACTGCTAACTGCATAACGTTCATTGCCTCGTGCACGTCGATTCTGTGCCGTGAGAATAAACGCGTAAACAATATGAAAAACAGCAAGAGCTCCAAGTCCCATCGTACCGGCAACTGCATACCAGTTCGAACCTAGAAAGCTGCATATCATATTGTAAGCTTCCCCGGAAAAGAAAGCTGCAATGTTCATGCAACAGTGGAATGTCAGGAAAAGAATAAGGCAAATGCCGGTAGACGACATTACCACTTTTCTACCGATAGGTGAATTGATTAACCACATAAATGTTTTGATTTTAAATATTTAATTTGTTAGACTTAATTCTCAACTTGTAGATTGTTGTAGATGTGTTAATTTGGAATTAAAGCAAATGTGTTTATAACTCAAATTCATGCATAAATCGACTCTCTGTAATACCAAGATGTAAGTATATGATCTCGTTTCAAGCCGTGCAAAAATACTATATTTTAATGATAAAGCAAATTGCGTCCTAAATAATATCAAATATTATTTCTTAATTTTGCTCGCCAATATAGAGTTAAATATGAACTTTAGATATGATGTTATTGTAATAGGAGGAGGACATGCCGGATGCGAAGCGGCTGCGGCTGCAGCAAATATGGGTGCTAAGACCTGTCTTATTACAATGGATATGGGTAAAATTGGACAAATGAGTTGTAATCCGGCAATAGGAGGAATAGCTAAAGGACAAATTGTACGAGAAATAGATGCTTTAGGAGGTCAAATGGGACTTATAACGGATGCAACAACAATTCAATTCCGTATGCTTAATCGTTCAAAGGGTCCCGCTGTTTGGAGCCCTAGAGCTCAATGCGATAGAGAGAAATATATACAGGAATGGCGAAAAACTCTAGACAGAATCGAGAATCTGGATATATTTCAAGATCAAGCAAATGAATTACTTGTAGAAGAGAAAAGAGTTCTTGGAATAAAGACTATATGGGGCATAGAGTTTTATGCAAAGAGTGTTATTCTCACAACTGGGACTTTTCTTAACGGTTTGATGCATATTGGAAGAAATCAAATCGAAGGTGGACGACATTCGGAACCAGCTGTTCATAGTCTTACTGAGAGTATAACAAGACATGGTATAATAGCTGCTCGAATGAAAACAGGTACTCCTGTACGTATAGATAAACGTTCTGTACACTTTGAAGATTTGGAACCACAATTGGGAGAGGTGAATTATTATAGATTTTCTTTTCTTAATAGTAAACGTAACCTTTCTAAACTGCCATGTTGGCTCTGCAACACGAATCCTTCTGTTCATAAAATATTGAGGAATTCAATTGATGAATCCCCTCTTTTAAATGGGCGGATCAACAGTATTGGCCCACGATATTGTCCATCTATAGAAACAAAGATTACGACTTTTGAGAAGAAAGAGAGTCATCCGCTTTTTTTGGAACCTGAGGGCGTAGATACAAATGAAATGTATCTGAACGGTTTTTCTTCAAGTATGCCTTGGGAAATCCAATTAGAAGCTCTTCATCAGATTCCGGCTCTGCGCGATGCAAAAATATACAGACCAGGCTATGCTATCGAATATGATTATTTTGACCCCATTCAACTGAAACATTCTTTAGAGTCTAAAATCATAGAAGGATTATTCTTAGCAGGGCAGATAAATGGCACGACAGGCTATGAAGAGGCCGCGGGTCAGGGATTAGTAGCGGGAATTAATGCTGCCTTGTTTTGTTGTAATAGCGAACCTTTTGTGATGCATAGAGATGAGAGTTATATAGGGGTATTAATAGATGATCTCACAACTAAAGGAGTTGATGAGCCTTATAGAATGTTCACTTCTCGTGCAGAATATCGCACGCTTCTTCGACAAGATAATGCTGACACACGGCTCACGAGTAAGGGGTATAATTTAGGGATTGTGAAATATGGTCGATTCGAGAAATGGGAACAAAAAGAAAAAAACATCAAGAAGATTATTTCCTATTGCAATAATACTACAATAAAAGAATCGGATATAAGCGGTTGGCTATCTTATTTGGGATATTCGGTAGTTAACAGGACTCTAAAAATTAGAGACCTAATTTCAAGACCAAATATCGAGATAAAAGAATTATCAAAGAGAATACCCTCTCTTTCAGAGATTTTTGTTGCTCTGGATGGATTAGATGAAGAAATTATTGAGGCTGCAGAAATACGAATAAAATATAAGGGTTACATAGAAAGAGAACAAAAGTTTGCGGAGAAAATGCGTAGACTAGAAAATATAAGAATAAAAGGAAAATTCGATTATTCAACAATAAAAGATATTTCCATTGAAAGTAGGCAGAAACTCGAAAAGATACAACCGGAAACAATTGCGCAGGCAAACCGAATTCCAGGTGTGAGTAAAAGCGATATCAGTGTTTTGCTGACATTAATGAAACGTTAAAATTGAAGAGTATAGAAAATATATTTTATGAATAAAGATGAATAACAAGATTCTATTAAGTCATCTGAGATGTATACAGGATTGGCCTGTAAAGGGGGTGAATTTTAGAGATGTAACAACGCTTTTCAAATCGCCAGAAGCCCTAAATGAAATAACTAATGAAATGTATGAACTTTATAAGGATAAAGGGATTACGAAAGTAGTTGGAATAGAAAGTCGGGGGTTTGTAATGTCTTCTGCCTTAGCTGTTAAACTGAACGCAGGAGTTGTTCTTTGTCGTAAGCCTGGAAAGCTTCCATGTGAGACAGTGAAAGAGGAATACAGAAAGGAATACGGCACTGATATTATAGAGATTCATAAAGATGCAATTAATAAAAATGACGTTATTTTACTCCACGACGACCTACTAGCTACGGGAGGAACAATGAATGCGGCTTGTAATTTGGTTAAGAGGTTTTGCCCAAGAAAGATATTCTGTAATTTTATTATAGAGCTTTGTAGCGAATTTCCCCATAGCCGAAATAAATTCGACAAAGACATTGAAATAACTTCGCTTTTGAGTTTTTAGGATAGCGCTGCCAGTTTCACGTGAAACGGAAAACAAAAAATGGACATGCAAGATTATTTGAAGGGGATTTATCTAAGTCTGCCAGAACTTCCGGGAACGTATCAATTTTACAACAATGAGGGTAGAATAATATATGTTGGGAAGGCGAAGAATTTGAAAAGGCGAGTTTCTTCTTATTTTCAGAAGAATATTTTAGACAAAAAGACCAGATTTTTGGTTTCTAAGATTTGCGACATCTCTTATTCTGTTGTTAATACGGAGGGTGATGCTCTTTTGATAGAGGATAGTTTGATTAAGCAATATCAACCGAAGTATAATATGATGCTTAAGGATGATAAGACATATCCCAGTATCTGTGTTTCTAATGAGTTTCTTCCACGTGTTTTTAAGACTCGAACTATTGATAAGAAAAAAGGTGTCTATTTTGGCCCTTATGGTCATATTAGTAAGATGTATTCAATTTTAGATGTTGTGAGGAAGGTCTATAAACCTCGTTCTTGTAGTATTCCTTTTACGGAAGAAATGGTCAGAGGTGGGAAGTTTAAGCCGTGTGTAGAGTTTCAGTTGGGTAATTGTAATGCACCTTGTAATGGGAATCAGAGTTTAGAAGATTATTTGGATAATATAGAACAGATACGCAATGTGCTGAAAGGAAATATAGGTGAGCTCCTGAAATATTTGAAAGATAAGATGATGATCTGCTCAGAAAAACTGGAGTTTGAAAAAGCAGAAGTTTATAAGCAGAGATATTTGATCATAAAAGAGTTTATAAGTAAGAGTGAAATAGTAAGTCGTACAGTCTCTAATGTAGATGTGTTCAGTGTAGTCAATGATGAAGTGGCTAAGAAGGCATTCGTTAATTATATTCATGTGGATAGTGGAGCGATAAATCAGAGCTTCACATACGAATATAATAGAGAAAATGATGAAGACGAAAGAGAAATGCTTTGCAAGGTTATTCCCGAGATTAGAGATAAATTCGATAGCGATGCTAGAGAGATTATAGTGCCTTTTATGTTGAATTTAGAGATTGAGAATGTTTGTTTCTTTGTTCCGCAGCGAGGAGAAAAGCGGCATCTTTTGAAACTATCAGAGCTGAATGCTAGACAATATCAGTTCAATTGTTCCAAGCGTCTGAAAAAGGAATACTCTGAGGAAAAATTAAAAGGGTTGATGCAGAATCTGCAAGAAAAATTGCATTTGAACAAGCTCCCGTATCATATAGAGTGTTTTGATAACTCAAATATATCCGGGTCTGATGCTGTGGCGGGATGTGTTGTTTATAAAGGCTTGAAGCCATCGAAGAAAGATTATCGCAGATACAATATAAAGACAGTGAAAGGTGTTGATGATTATGCTTCTATGCGTGAGGTGGTAAGTCGTAGATATAAACGGATGATAAAAGAAAACACTCCTTTGCCAGATTTGATAATAACCGATGGAGGGAAAGGTCATATGGAAGCTGTGAGAAGTATTATTGTTGATGAGTTGAATTTGTCTGTTCCCATTGCGGGGCTCGCTAAGGATAACAGACATCGGACTAATGAACTCCTTTTCGGATTTCCACCCCAGGTGATTGATTTGAGAACAAATTCTGAATTGTTCAAAATACTAACTCAGATGCAAGATGAGGTGCATCGGTTTGCTATCTCGTTTCATCGTAACAAACGTTCGAAGCGTCAACTGCATAGTGTTTTGGACGATATAAAAGGAATAGGTCCGAAGAGTAAGAAGAAACTCCTAGCCGAATTAAGGACAGTTCAGGATATCAAAGATGCAGATTTGAAGACCTTGGCGAATATTCTAGGTTCTGCGAAAGCTATGATTGTCTACCAGTTTTTTCATTAATACACTTTTATGAGAATTGTTTTGCAACGCGTGTCGCATGCTTCAGTTAGAGTAGGAGAGAGGGTTAAATCTACCATTGGTAAAGGCTATCTTATTCTTTTAGGAATAGGAGAGGATGATAATGAGAGCGATGTTTCGTGGCTAACGAAGAAAATAATTGGATTACGTGTTTTTGACGACGATTGTGGAGTGATGAATCGAAATATTATAGACGAGAAGGGTGACATATTAGTAGTATCACAGTTTACCCTCATGGCTTCTTATAAGAAAGGCAATCGGCCAAGTTGGATTCGTGCAGCTCGGCATGAAATATCTAAGCCGTTGTATCGTCTTTTTTGCGACGAGTTAAGTCGTTTGTTGGATAAACCTGTAGATGAGGGGGAATTCGGAGCAGACATGAAAGTAGAATTAATAAATGATGGCCCTGTAACAATATGTATGGACACAAAAAACAAGGAATGAAGCGATGACAATTAAAGAGGCACAGACGAAAGTCGACGAATGGGTACAAAAATATGGCGTGTGCTATTTCAGCGAGCTAACAAATATGGCTTGTCTAACCGAAGAAGTTGGCGAATTAGCCCGTGTTATGGCTCGCGTGTATGGTGATCAGAGTTTTAAATCAGGCGAACAGGCAAATATTGGTGAAGAACTGGCCGACATCTTTTGGGTACTCATTTGCATTGCGAATCAAACGAATACAGACCTAACCGAGGAACTTGCTAAGAGTTTCGAAAAGAAAACTGAGCGCGACAAAGAACGCCACATAAATAATTCAAAATTGAAATCAAAATAACTAGTAGGATATGGAAATAATTAAGAAAGACCTTAACAGGCAAACTAATATTGCGAGTAAATACGACCGTATATTGGCAGAATATAATCTTGACATAACCGATGAAGAAGTCAAATCGGCCGTGAAGAAAATAATAGTTGAGCGAGTAGCCGAGAATGATACCTTAGAGGTAAAGAAGTTCCTCTTGAGTTGTATAGAACTAACATCGCTTAGAACAATCGATACTGAGGAAAGCATTCTCGCGATGACCGAAAAGGTTAATCGTTTTGATTCTTTGTATCCCGGTTTACCCCACGTTGCCGCCATTTGCGCCTATCCTTGTTTTACAAAACTGATAGCTGAGAGTTTAGAGGTAGATGGCGTCGATATAACCAATGTCTGTGGCAGTTTCCCTTCATCGCAAACATTTCTTGAAGTAAAGACGATTGAAACTGCGCTTGCTATAAAAGATGGTGCCACCCATATTGACATCGTTCTTCCGGTAGGCAAATTCCTTTCTGGCGATTATGAGAGTGTTTTTGACACCATCAGCGAATTGAAACAAATTTGTGGCGAAATTCCTATGAAGGTTATTCTCGAAACTGGTGATTTAGGTGGTTTTCGCAACATAAAGACTGCAGCCTTATTGTCGATGTATGCTGGTGCAGATTACGTAAAAACAAGTACCGGAAAAGAAAAAATCAGCGCAACTCCTGAATCTGTTTATGTAATGTGCCAGGCCATAAAGGAATATCATGTTAAAACAGGTGTTCAGATTGGATTGAAACCGGCTGGCGGGATAAATACCGTTATGGATGCCATCATTTACTACAGTATTTTTAAAGAAATCTTGGGCGAAAAATGGCTTACCACTGATTGGTTCCGTATAGGAACCAGCAGACTAACCAATCTTTTATTGAGCGATATTGAAGGTCGGGAGATAGAATATTTTTAATGCTAATTCGAAATAACAAAAAAAGAGATGATGTGTAATAATAAAAAGGCAAGACATGAATAAAGAAACAAAGGAGAAACGTCTATATAAGACTCCTGAATGTAGAGTTATAGAGATGGATCAGGAACAATTTATTTGTACAACAGTATTACCTAATCCTCCAGGTTCCACAGAGGAAGAATGGGGAAATGAAGAGGGTGTTAATGGAGGAGAAGGCGAAATTTAAGCCATCCTCAAGTGTATCAATATAAACGATGAATAATAATAATGAAGAAGAGTAGAGACATAATCATTGCCACAATCACAGCACTCATACTTCTCACGGGCTGTGGAAATGAGATCGAACATAAGCAGGGGAACGACAAAATAGAAATGAGCGCTTCACAATTCATAATTGACGAAACACCATATGCAGAAGACACAGAAGTGACCCGGAGTCGAAATGTTGCAAATGCCCCATTTGGTAAAGAAATAATAAAACTCGACAATGGAATAGAAGCTGAAGTAACCGTAGAACGTGAAGTAGCTGATAACACGCACCATGCTACTACCCGTGCTACGGAAATGACTAATCAACATTATACTATCTATGCTCTTAAAAATGGCAATCGAGTAGGTACACTCAGAGGAACCGTCAGCGGTGCCGGAAGTTCAAAAAAATTCATACCCGATGCTGGAACATCTTCCATGCTATTACTCGAACCTGGCACCTACACCTTCGTGTGTCATAACGACCAGGTAACTCCAACTGGTAATCAACTATATGTATATAATCAAGATGCTGAAAAGGCTCTTATGGGAGTAACTACTACAAATGTCAGTGGAAAGGAGTATAAGGTCAACTTCCAAATGAAACACCTAGCAGCTCGTATACGCTACGAACTAACTACCTATTGGGACATCAACAATATAAGAGCAGAAGTTGGGCCTCAAGGGGCAATAGATTTAAGTATCTATAATAACGATGGAACTTTCAACTCTGAATCTACCGGAGGCGTATCTCATGAAATAACATTCCCCACAGTAACTACGGAAGCAGCCGATTACACCTATACTTCAACCAGTAACTATCATTACTGTCTTCCCAATAGCATTGTAAATCCCATGGTAATTCGCTTCAAAACAGGCATGCTCTACCGCAAAACAATTGCCAGCTATAGTATGAATCTTATGAATTTCCCTCGCCAGAAACTTGCAGCTAATGAATCCTACAAGGTGAAAATAAAACTTTATTATTCCTTTCAGTACTTATTCTCCGATGGAACTACAGGTACAATCATGCAAGGTAAGTCTGCTGGTAAAACACCTATTGCTGCAATGATTTCATCCAATAAAGCCATAGGTCTTACCGATGCTAAAGTTGGAGCTTCTAGATTGTTTAATTGGAGTAATAATCAGGCAAAGCACAACACGATAACATCACAAATCTTCTCGGTGATTTATAACAGTGTCGACGGATACAATCAGACCTGGTCGACTACACACTCTACTACCGGTGTAGCCCATGCCAACGACCCCAACTTTCCAGCCTTCGTTAGAGCTGCTAATTACGTACCTCTAACTCCTATCACAGCCCCGGCAGGCAAACTTTCCAATTGGTATCTTCCTGCATTGGGAGAGTGGAAACTTGCAGCCCAAACAATGGGAAAATATAATCCCGCACAACTCACGGCATGGCCAACAGCTGGAACACATCTTAATTGGGACGATCGACTGGTGAAAGTAATCTTCGTACAAGCTGGTGGAGAATCTCCCATTTGGGTTGACGGTACAGGAGGAGACGGATGGTATTGGGCAAGCGATGAATTCTCGGCAGGGAGCGCCTATCATATGGTGCTTTATCCTGAAGCTACTTACAGTCTATGGTTTGCTGCAAACCCTAAAAATTCCAATCCTATGAGGGTTCGGGCATTTATCATCAAGAATTCTTAAACCAGAGTTGGTAAGATTGAATACTCAATGAGAGATTCTTAAGGGTACTTTCCTTACAAAAAGACTACAGTTAATGTAGGATAGAGGGGTGGGGGATTGAACTTCCCGCTTCATGATAATCTGGTTTGATAACATATCTGTATTGACAGAATTAGACTTGTAGGATGGTCAAGACCTTTTTGTAATATGTTTGCGTCATTCGCGCACGAGCGAAACATTCTTGCTTCTCATTTGCGTCATTCGCGCACGAGCGAAACGTTTTTGTTTCCCATTTGCGTCATTCGCGCACGAGCGAAACGTTTTTGTTTCTCATTTGCGTCATTCGCGCACGAGCGAAACATTTTTGTTTCCCATTTGCGTCATTCGCGCACGAGCGAAACGTTTTTGTTTCCTATTTGCGTCATTCGCGCATGAGCGAAACATTTTTGTTTTCCATTTGCGTCATGTGCGCAAGAGCAAAACAAAGATGTATAGCATCTGCAGGATACCTGTAATGCTATTCGTAATATAGAGACGACTTTAAAATAAAACCGTTTATGGAAATAAATCTAAAAGAATATTATGCAGACAGAGCCCAAAGTTTGGCTAAGGAAATAGCCGGTCTTAAACAGAAAAGCCGCAGCTTTGTTGCAGGACAAATCATTTTCTTCCTGGCCTTTGTAGTTTTCGTTGTTCTCTACACTACAACAGCTGGCGGCAGATTACTGCTCGTTATGGCAGCCCTTTCATTAATCGCTTATTTTATAGTGCGACGTTTCGATGTGCTCAATGGCGAAAAGATAGCAACACAAAACAGTTTGTTACAGGTTTATCAGCATGAAATGGCATATCAAGAGGGTGATTACAGTGCTTTTTACGACGGCAGAGAATATGTTGACCCGCAACATCCATTCACGTTCGATCTGGATATATTCGGCTCACAATCGCTTTTTCAGCGTATCAATCGGACTGTAACAACTGGCGGGAGCCGCCGTTTAGCCTCTCTGTTGAGTACGGAACACGAGTCTGCACAAGGCGAAATAGAAAGGATAACACTACAGAAAGAGGCGATAGATGAGCTGGCCGAAATGGAAACGTGGCGAGCCGATTTTCTTGCGATAGGGCAGAAGGCTGGTGAAAAGCTCGATTCTTCGGCCATTCGTGAAGCGCACGAACGGATAAGTTCCGTACGACTGCCATCGTTTATGGGCAGTTTACCAGTGATTATTGTGGCTTACGCAGCTATTGCAGGTCTTTGGGCGAGCGTTGTCCTGCCGTTCTTCACGCCGCTGAGCGGTGAAGTGGCTGTTACTTGGGGTGTGTTACAGTTCATTGCGGTGTTTTTGCTTTGTATGAAGCCTTTACGGGTGATTAGAAAATCGGTTGATGTTCTGCACAAGCATCTGCAGGCCTATATCAGTTTGATACGACATCTATCAGCGACGCAGTTCAAGGCCGAGGATAATCGTCGGGTTGTTCGGCAACTGCAAACGGCGTCTATATCGTTCGAGCGTTTGGAGGATATTCTCAACGGACTTGACCGGCGCGGTAATATCCTTGGATTGTTAATCATGAACACATTCCTGTTGAGTGACGTCTTCTTAGTGCGTCGTTTTTGCCAGTGGCAGCGATTATATATGTCGCATGTGATGGATTGGGTAGACGAAGTAAGTCATATCGATGCGCTAGTGTCGATGGCGACATTCAGATATAACGAACCTTTTGGTACATCGGCCCAACTAGTCGTCGATGAAAATATGGTTTATGAGGCTCGAGGATTATATCATCCATTCCTCGGTAAAAAAGCCGTGCGCAATGATTTCATGATAGAAGAAGGCCACTACTATATTATCACGGGCGCGAATATGGCCGGTAAAAGTACCTTTCTACGCTCGGTTGGTATAAATTATGTTCTTGCGATGAACGGAATGCCAGTTTTTGCCGATGCGTTGAAAGTGTCGGTTTATCGGCTTTTCAGCAGTATGCGTACCACCGACGACCTTTCCCATGGCATATCCTACTTCAATGCCGAACTATTGCGACTGAAACAACTCATCAATTTCTGCCGTCATAGTAAGCACACTCTAATAATTCTCGACGAAATTCTGAAGGGTACCAATTCGCTCGATAAACTTAACGGCTCGCGGCTCTTCCTGAATGCCATATCTTCACTACCTGTTAGCGGTATGATTGCTACCCACGATTTGGAACTGTCGAAGATGAGCGAGCTACATCCCGAACGTTTTTCGAACTATTGCTTTGAAATTGAACTCGCCGAAAACATTAACTATACCTACAAAATAACTCCCGGTGTGGCACGTAACCAGAATGCCACATTCCTACTAAAAGGAATCCTGGCATAATATGAAATCTTCTTGTAGAGGGGGAGAGATTTAATTCCGATACTTTTTTCTTAGCCGAAGAATATAGCCTGAGATTAGACACCAAAGCACAAATAGGCCAACGAAAAATATAAATATAAAGGAGGCTAGCGAACTCATGTAAATGCGCCCGGTATGGACTTCAAGCGCTGTATTCCATAACGACATGGGGAGATTGCTGAATTCATCTGGTTGAGGAGCAAACGAACTGCCTTCGGTGTAATCAACGACACATTCTTTATTAGTAAAGTCTGAACTGTAACCCGAAATGGGATATGAACTTATCGGAATGCCTTTAATGGGTAATTGGTTCGAATTCTTAGGGCTACCAGCGAAATAATCCTCGATAATTCCCCTGTTACGATCCCATAAAAATAAACCGCTGAAAGAACCGATTAGCCATCTGCCGCGGACATCGCGCTGCCACACTGTTTGTCCCATCACGCTTACGGGAGGTACATTTTTTATGGTCTCGGGACGCGAGGTGAGTGATTTGAAAGAGAAGAATCCTTCGGAGGTCGAAACAAGCCAATCGGAGTTTTGGTTGTCATAACGAATCATGCGTAACTTGTCGTTCCATACATTGTTTGTACTTAGAACAGTGCCAGGTATGGGCTTTGTGCGACATGAAGAGAGCGGAATCATCAGAGGTGGACGGAGACACCAGCCGGTGAATGTAATAAGCAGTGTCAGAATTATGGTGTAGCGGCCTATTCCATCATGCCAGGTCATTAATCGTTTACGAGGGTTAAACCAGAACCATATACCAGTTATGCATAAGGCTGACAGAGCAAGTCCCACGATATCCATGATTAGTTTACCGATAGTTCCGAACAGTGCTCCGCAATGTAATAGCCATATTTGTCGGAAGATGCTCACTTCATTTTTGTAGTTATTAGGCGCTTGTAGTTGGATTCGCCGGAATGATTTGTAGGGCGGAAGACTTATGTAGGCATACGAGCGACTGAGGAGCACCATGGTGTCTTTGTATATGGTTAGATCAGTAATTAGTTCGTTGTCCTCTGTTGGCAGCTGAATTGAAATCCATCCTTTTTCTTTGAGATGATAGAGACCCCAAATGCTTGCTGCGAAGATATCGCCGTGTTGAGTTTGAACCATATTGCGTATTTGTTTATGGTCGGCTCCGTGTAGTATACCTTTGTTATAGCTTGTGAACTTCGATGCGGTACTGTCGGTTATGAAAATTCCGGCTGCTCCATAAAGGAAGATTAAATGCTGTCGGTTTTTTGTTTCACATTTTAAGGTGCCACGTAAAAGTCCGTTGTTCCAGTTGTGAAAACGATATTTCTCTGGGAGCATTCCCCGGCTGATACTAATATCATTGAATACGTTTCGGTGATTTAAGATTATGCCAGAAAAGCAAAACATAATCAAGAAAAAACAAATTGTTATCCCTACCCATTTGTGATGCTTTCTCCATGTACTTCTTTTCATATTTCTTTATATGAGATGCGTTAGAAATGTCGTGCAAAAATAAGATAATCCATTATACTGATGTTGTGGAAGAAATGGGAAAGCAATACATTTGTACAGTATTTTTTGTATAATATTTAATAGAAGAATTATGAAAAGAATTGTTTTAGTTCGTCATGGCGAAAGTCTTTGGAATAAGGAAAACAGATTTACAGGATGGACAAATGTTGATCTTAGCGAAAAAGGCCAAGAAGAAGCTCGCACAGCTGGCAAACTTCTGAAAGAAGCTGGAATCAACTTCGAGGTTGCTTATACATCTTATCTGAAACGTGCCATTAAAACATTGAATAGTGTCCTAGACACAATGGATCTGGATTGGATTCCAGTAAAGAAAAGCTGGCGTTTAAACGAAAAGCATTATGGTAATCTGCAGGGACTAAATAAAAGCGAAACTGCTGAAAAGTTTGGTGAGGAACAAGTGCGTATATGGCGTCGTAGTTTCGACGTTGCTCCTAAACCATTAGATGATTCTGATCCCAATAGCGCAACACAAGATCCTCGCTATAATTTGGTTCCTAACAATTATATTCCAAGAACTGAATCCCTCAAAGATGCAATTGCAAGAGTTATGCCCTATTGGGAATGCGAAATATTCCCAAGTCTCAAAGAACACAACGATGTGATTGTTGCAGCTCATGGGAATAGTCTCCGAGGAATTGTGAAGCATTTGAAGAATATATCGAACGAAGATATTATTTCGTTGAATATTCCAACAGCTGTTCCTTACGTTTTTGAGTTCGATGATAATCTTAATTTGGTCAAAGATTATTATCTTGGCGACCCTGAAGAAATAAAACGCAAACAAGCTGCTGTTGCTAATCAAGGAGCTGCGAAGTAAATTGTTTTTAATGCTTGATTAATAATAGAGTAGGAAGAAAGCTAAATTTAGTTTTCTTCCTACTTTTCTTTTTATAGTTGTTTAATCTCTAATTTATCTCTAGAACAGCTTTGTTTCGAGATTTCCGAAGACAACTACTTAGGTGCCGAAGTGAGACGAGTTTAAGCCTTATCTATCATATGAGTAACTTAGTTATCGCTCTGTTTACCTTGGCGAATAAACGGCGCGGATGGTAATGCTGGCTTTCTTCTCTTTATCGCTGGTATTGAAAGTTCCTCCCCAGCTATAATCTTCGCTACTGTTCAGGCCAACAATCTGAAATACACCCATAGTTGACGACTGTAGGCTACCAACGCTGGCATTGCAACCTTCGGCGATGGTTTCGGCACGTTTATAGGCATCGATACTGGCATTGTGAAGGAGCTCCATTTTAAGATCGTCGAGTTTGGTATAATAATATAACGGGTCGCTGCTGCTGAAGTTTACATCGCGTCCGTAGAGCTCAGATATCTTCTGATAAACGCGTTCAACTATGGGCAAATCACGTGAGGTTATAGTGATATCCTGCCTTACAGCGTAACCATCATCAAGTTCAAAATAGCGTTCGGCATGTTCATCATATATACTCTTGGTTTGCTTCTCAACGCTTACACTATTAGTTGAAATTGTTGAATCTGCGATATTATTTTCGCGCAAGTATTGTCTTATCAATCTGTTTGAGCGATTGAATTCAGTGTATGCAGCGTTCTGTGTTGGAGCTTTGCCGCTAACAGTGATGTTCCACACTACAAGGTCACTCTTGATTTGCTTTTCAGCCATTCCGGTAACCTTAATTTTATACTCTCCTTGACGGAAGTTTTGCAGGCCGTGTGCTATTTGCCAGCAACCCGCTACGGCCGCAATACTCACAACTATAATGAGTACAGCCTTAAACAGTTCTTTTTGTTCAATTTTCATCATTTCTATTAAAAGTTTTTTTGTTCAAATTGAAGTACACGTATAATCTCAAAATAAATATTTGTTTTGTTCCAATATTTGCTCTTTCGATTAAAGTATAAGATGTCGTAAGATACCTTTTCCTTACTCTAATAGGCGAGTGCTTGTCCCTTGATCTTCCAGATATTGAGCCGGTAACTAAGGAAACCATACTCTTCGTCAACGCTAGTTACAAAGAACGGCTTTTTCTTTTATTCCATATCCTGTAGAGGCTATTATATTGAACATACGTATTGCGATATGCATGTAATGCTGCGCATAGGACTTAAGTTCTAATAATTAATTGAGTCTATTTAAGTCTCTCTATAAGCATTGTTACCTTAATCATCTATCACTTATAGAGACTTTTTACATAGCGCTTTATTCATATTTCTTACGTTGTGAGAATCTCTCGTTTCTGGCTTATGTATGTGTCTGACCGTGAAAGGGCAAGCACACGTTCATTCATGGTCAATATGGTGTTAAACTTTATGATACGAGCTACTAGTCTCTTTACACCTTTAGGATGAGTGTTGACGACTTCCTCTATTTTATTCCAGTTAATGTCATGCTTCTCCTGTACCTAGTCAAGGGTAGGGATAATAGCGAGCATAACATAAGTGTAGGAGATTCTTTTTAATCATAATTTGCTTAATGCAATTTATTAATGTGGTAAAGGTAAAGATCTTCTGATAAAACAAACTAATCTCGGGAATCCTTTTTCGTTTCAGAACAAACTCTATAAGCTCCTCACTGTTTTTATTTATTTCCCCTCATAAATAAAAAAGACCTTGATTGATTCACATCAACCAAGGCTCTCAATACTAAAACTAAATTAACCACTAAAAAAACTAATGCAAAGATAGGCCCGTGCAAGAACTTTAGCCGTAAAATTATGCGGGTTATTTTGATTATTGTACGGAACATGGTGTTTGGAATGTTTTTGGAACAATATTCAGTTAGGAAGAGATAGATATTTGGATGATGCAGAATTAAAAGAAGTAATTAGGTTTACATAGAAAGAATATAGTATATCTGTAAAATATCGGGACTTAGAAGAAGAGGGTCATTCCGAGTCCTAAACTGAGATTGTTTATGCTTGTGCTGCGCCGAAATGTGTCGACGATATCGACTATTTCTCCTTCTGGACCTTCTTGCCAGCGATTTTTCAGATGATAAATGTATTCGGGATGTGAATAATCGTAGTCAAGATTTATTCTGAAAGCCATTCCCAGTTTATAGGCCCATGTAAGCGACAAGCCTGTGCTGAATACAGGTGAATTGTTTGCTTTGATAGACATGAATTCCTTGTTGTGGATTCCTTTTCCGTCGCCGAATCTCTGAAGAAGATTTAGGAGTTCTTGTTTTTCTTCAGGATGTTCGAATATGTTTTTGTCGTTTGGGTTGAATGACTCTATGAGTTGTTTTATTCCATTTATGTCGAGGTCTACTATTGCATCGACTCTATAATCGGTTGTTAGTCTGTTTCCGATGAGCAGTTTTGCTCCTATTCCAAAATTTTTGTTCACGGGGTAGGCTAAATATGGACCGATATTGAAGTCGAACATTCCGATATGGTTCGATTCAACACCTGCAAAGCGTATATAATCCTTAATAATATTTGCCCCTCGCTGACCGGTTTTTACGTCATACTCGAATCCATTGTCCAGATTTACAGTTGCTGTAACTGGTATTGCTGTAGCTCTTATTCGTCCGCCGAAGCCTATATACTTATTCATGAAGTAAGCACATTCAACATTTAGAGACGAACTATGGCCTAGATATAATTGAAGTCCTAACGGATGACTCTCTCCCGATTCATCTCCAGGTGCAAATGGGTGCATATTTTCATCATAGTCGTCATAGATTGGCGGACAATTCAGACTATTTGGTCCGATTCCCATCTGTACTCCAACACTTAAAAATGAAGGTTGGCTCAATAAATTAGGCATATTTCTTGATAGAAGATTATGTTTGATACCACGATGTTTGAATATAAGATCGCCAACTAGATACCCAATATCTGTTGAGATTATCCCAATTCCAGCTCCAACAAGCACATCGTTAATCCAATGTCGGTTATTAAGAATGCGGAAAACACCAGTTGCGGTTGCCACTGAATAGCCTGCGACACTATACCATGGACTAAGTGTCATGCCATATTCACGATGAAGAATAGTTGCACAGACAAACGATGTTGCTGTGTGTCCTGATGGAAAGGAATTGTAAGAAGTCCCATCAGGTCGTAGTTCTTTAGTAGTGTGCTTCAAACTATTCACTAAGAGGGCCATTGTTAAACCCGACAAGGCGTTACTAACTGCCAATCTACCCCATGAACTACGTCCTTCCACACCACAAGACTTCAGAATCCATGTTGCTGCCAGAGGAGTATATTGCGTGTAATCATCCCATTTGCTTTTGAAATTCGGCTGATAATAATGTCTCAGATGTCTGAAATTATGCTTCTGTGCTCCAGTCATAAATCCTGTAGCGACGAATCCTAATCCCATGTAAGGTATGTTATGCTTTATAGATTCCTCTTGAATATGCTTCTGAAGCGTTACACTATCTGGCTCAACCATCTGAAAAACAGTATCACGCTCAGTTGCATTTGCAGTTTGCCAGACGACAATATATATAACAAGTAGTATCCATTCTTTCATATCTTATATATATAATGTGTAGATTGTGCGTGCAAATGTAGCGCGAAATGGTAATAACACTAGTGCATTAGAATTAAAAACTATAGTATGCTAGATTGATCGATATTACGGTGCTATGATGCAAATGAGAGACTAAATGGTTTGAGTGTTGTGGAAGTTCTGCATAAATGAGATCAAGTTGTCCGTGTCTTGCGGAAGTTCCGCAAGCAATTTTCAAAATGTATCGAGACCTCTGTACATCATCCTATCCACGAATCATTGTGTCTAATTTGCTGAAATAAGAGGGAAATAGGTCCTTATACAGTCAAGATTACCCAGGAATGCCTTGGATTCCGTATAACTTTTTGAAATAAGAGCGGCAACTAAATATAAAATTCAATGTGTGAGAGCGGGAACTATTTTTTCTTCCCGGAATACTGTATTATTTGCATTTGGAAATACCAATTCCTTTTTCAAAATTTCTGTTTTTCAGATAAATCAAAACAAGTAATAATCATCATTGTCGAAAGCAAATCATTATCTTTGTGAACACACCTATAAACATTCTTTGTTTTGATGTGACAACTTGCGAGCAGAATCTTTTCTCTCATCTCCCATATCGCTAACTCTTTAATTGTATAATAACAATATAATTTTCCATCCTATGAAAAAGATTTTTTCTCTAATGTTAGCAGCAATAGCTGCCACATCGGCTTCAGCACAATATGTCAGTCCTGGAACCGGCAAGATGTTCACTTTTGCAGACTTGGCAAGTATTGGCAATAGTGGTGTAACTTTTAGTGACGGCGCTTATGTCGTAGAACAGAATTTCACGATCAGTAACAAGGACACGCTACGCCTGCAAAGCAACGACGTGATTAAACTCGGCGATAAGGTTGAGGTGATTGTTGAAGGTGTTGCCGATTTTGCTCCGGTAGACACGGCTACTGTCACAAGAGTTCTTGATAGCTCGAACCCTAAAGGTTTTCGCCTGCGCGGAGATGGTCGATTACAGCATGTAACGTTTGAATATGTGGGAGTGACGCTATCCGGCTCTAATGATGGCTACACTATTGAGAACTGCACATTTAAGCTCTACAATGGCAAGCTTTCGACGGGTAGTGCTCTTACGTTCAGTGCGCCTGGTGGCAGTAATGTGATCAGAAAATGCTATTTTGTAGATAACATCGTGAGTGCTATTAGTAGCGGAGCCAATATGCCTGTAGGTGTGATTATTGATAAGTGTTATTTCCTGCGTAACACGACGGGTAAAAGCAACCGTCCGCAAATCAATCTTACCTGCGGCGGTGATTATGACGTGATAATATCCAATAACACTGTTATAGGTATTGGAGAGCCGACGTTGGCAGGCGGCATTGGTGTGAGCAATATGCTTAACATGGCATTTAGCGGTAAAGTAGTATTGAAAAATAACCGCATTGAAAACAACCGTTACGGTATTGCCATGATCGGAGCAATGAATCTGTACATTGAAGACAACTATTTGCTCAACAACAAATTTGAGAGCAACCCTCAAAATGGGGGAAGCGGAATCAGCCTATATAACTCTGCCGGAGGAGGTAAAGTTTTCATTAAGGGTAACCATATCGAGAACAGTTTTTGGGGCATAACCATCATCGGAAAACCTGAAGTGAATGCAGGGAAGAACGAAGACAGGCAGGCAGCCGACTATAATCCGGGCGAGAATGTGTTTGTCAACAACGGTAACAACGACCATCTTTATGATCTCTATAACAACGGGCCCAACACCGTTTATGCACAAGGCAATAAATGGAATGTTACAGTCCAGGATAGTGCAAGCATTGAAGAAGTGGTTACCCACAAAGTCGACAACAACGTTTTAGGTGAGGTTATCTTTATGCCGGCCTGGCAGTCAACAGGCATCAACACGTCTGATGTACCCATTGCTCAAGTTGTCGGAACTCGCTACTTCAACTTGCTGGGCTTTGAGGCCAAAGAACCTTTTAAGGGTATTAATATAGTTGTGACTCGATATAGTGATGGCACTATTAGAACCCACAAAGTATTGAAGTGATGTAGTGCTGCATCTAAAGACGAGAGCTTTTCTATAAATTTGACCTTTATGTTACGAACGTAAAGGTCTTTTTTGCCGTTTTTGTTATGTGGGGTAGCGAGAACTAAATATAAATTCAATGTGTGAGAGCTTTTGCAGAGGTATCGTATCGATCTTTAAACAGGTGTACAGACATATATAAACCCAAATCGGTTATTAGATATTTTGCAAGCAAAGAGTTACAAATGAATACTCTTCGCCAGGGGTGTAGTACACCCTTCACTAAAGGTGTACTACACTCTTCGTCAAAGGTGTACTACACCTTTAGGCAAAGGTGTAGTATACTATTATACAATGGTGTTACACTCGCTTTGTTAATCCCAAATTGGTCATTAGGTATAAAGACTACTATTCCCTTTAATTTTCTAATGACCAATTTGGTGTAAATTGAACAATTCTTATTCTAGGATACCCGATATTAAAGGAAGGAGGATTAGAATTTATAGCGGAACTGGAGGTCAAGGTCGATTTTCGAGGAGTGATCTATCTGTTGCAGACCGGAGGAGATGTGCGAACGGTCGAAATATTTTGTAGTGGAAAGTTTGAGCAATAACATGAGGTGCTTCGTTAGATTGGCAGTGCACATGAATGCATAGTGGAAGCCTTTACCGAAAAAGGAGGGGAAGTTGAGTGTATAGCGGGGGCCACGCTCGTAGATATATATTCGGGTGGCGAAGTTATCGGTGTGGAAATAGCCTAGCAGGGTATTGAGGGAGATGACGTCGGTTGGATGCCATACGATAGCTTGAGAAATCATGTAACCCAAGCTGGGAGTAGGGCGGTTGCAATGAGTTAGATTGAATTGAGTTTGGGTTTGCCAATGGATGTTAGAGTATGCCAGGGATAGGCGCGCCCGTTGGGTTGTTTCTTGGGTTAGAATTTTAGTCTTGGGGGCATCTTTCTCGTCGATTTTCAGCCGGTAGCGTGCCGAGATAGTTATATGTTTGATGGTACAGGCTATAGAGAGCATATTATCCCAGGCATGACTTGCTGTGTGGGCGCGGAATCGGGGATGAGAGAAGTAGGCGTAGTCGGTGTAGAAGAGTATAGTTAGAATACTTCCAAGGTTATAGTTTGCGCCGATGAGTAGTCCGCTTTCATTCTGCGTGTGGCCACCTGCGCTGAAACTTTCGGCTAGGAGAGAGGAATATTTGTAGGCATAATATCGCTGTATGGCAAGGAGCGAGAGGGTTTCGGTTGTACGCCATGAGAATTTGTTTATAGTAGCAATGCCACCGCTTTTGCCGGTTGCAGTTTCGCCAGCTATGCTCAAGTGAGGACGGCTTATGGAGTAGTCTAGACTTACATTCCAGAAATTATTTCCTGTGGGATTATTGCGGAGATATGCTTTTGAAATGTCTGGCGAGAGTTGTCTTGATAATCGGGTGAATAGGGCTGTGGTTCCTATGTGTAGGGCGTTATGTTGGAAATTAAGATTGGTTGCGAGTAGGGTTTGTGTGGCATTGTTTTTTCGTTCCATTTCTTTGGGTGTCCGGTGATAGTTTGTTTTGAGGAGGGTTTTTATGGTTCCGTCGGGATTTAGTGTTGCGTCTACGGGTCGGTGCGAGAGTAGGGTGGAGAGTTTTAGATTAGGGGCTATTCGGATTGTTGCAGCTGCACCTTGAAGATATTTCGCTTGCGAACGCGAGGCGTAGGGACGGATGGTGTTGCTCTGTCTGCCGAGTAATGATAAGGCTGCGGTTTTTCCGAGATTGAAGTAACTGCTTATGACTAATCCATAGCCGAAGTTGGCTTTGTATCGACCTACGACAAGATTCTCTATCACTTTTAATCGACGTATTTCGGCATAGAAGCTGTAGTGGTCGTAGCCAATAGCGTTTCGTTGGGCAAAGAATGGTTCTCCGGCATCTTGCGAACCAACGAACCCAAGTTGGAAGTAGTCACGGTAGTGAAAGTTGTATCGCAGAGTGTGTGAATATTTATATCCAAGATATCCATTTCGGTCGCCTTGCCTATCGTAGAATGGAATCCGACCGGTCCCGATGAGGGTATGCGTACCTTGGGTTGCTATTTGGTGGAGGGAAGGGTATGGACGGAGAGATTCGTCAATTTGCACGTAGACGAAATTGGCTAGTAAGTTGCGTCTTGTTGCATCTAACGATTCGATGAGCATTAGTTCGCTCAGAGTGTGCATTACATGATAACGATAGATGTAGGCTTGAATATCTTCTATTTGTTCAGCGGTTAGAAAGGGAATACGTTCGAGGTCTTCTTTTGTTGCGGTATTGAGGTTTATGGGGTTTTCTTCGAGTTCGGATAGTATTTCGAATATCTCTTCGCGCGAGTCATTGTTGTCGTCTTGTTGAGAGGCGAGTTCATCGTAGAATTTCTCCCAATCATGTGGTTGCTGTGCTTTTAGTGTCGGGGCGATTAGGAGAAGAATGAGCGCTAAGAGATATTCTTTCATTAATCAGAGTTTGAGTGCAGTTCGAACTCCCGTTTCGACGTCTTTCATATCTACTGTGGGTTCGAATCGGTCTATGATATTTCCGTTTCGGTCAATTAGGAACTTGGTGAAATTCCATTTTACTGATGGGTCTTTGGCGTAGTTGGGATTCTCCTTATGGAACTTTTCATCCAAGAATTTTCCGGTTTTCGTGTTGGTGTCGAATCCTTTGAAAGGTTGTTTCGATTTCAGGAGCGTGTATAACGGCGATTCATTAGGGCCGTTCACATCGATTTTCTCGAATTGTGTGAAAGTTGTCCCGTAGGTTGATGTGCAGAACGAATGTATATCCTTGAATGTCCCTGGGGCCTGTTCGCCAAATTGGTTACAAGGAAAGTCAAGAATTTCGAAACCTTGTGCTTTGTAGGTGTCGTAGAGGCGTTGTAGCTCTTCATATTGGGGGGTGAATCCGCATTTGGTTGCTGTGTTTACAACTAAGAGTACCTTTCCTTTATAGTCTTTGAGCTTGACGACTTTTCCGCTCCCATCTTTCACGCTTAGCTTGTACACGTTTTTCTGCGCCGAGAGCGACAAAGTCAGTAGGGTGCAGAGAAAAAATAATAACAGTCTTTTCATATCCTATATTCTTGAATTAATTCTTCCATTCCTTGACTCGCACCTTTTTTTATATGAGTTATATTCCGCCAGCCCGACGCATTGACTTCTTCAGGGTCGATTAGAAAAATAGGTGCGTCGGCTGGGACGTATTGAACAAGACCGGCGGCTGGATAGACATTGAGCGATGTTCCGACTATGACGAAAATATCAGCTTTGGAAGTAACCTCGGCAGCGGGTTCAATCATTGGTACGTTCTCGTTGAAGAACACGATGAACGGACGAAGTAAACTACCATCGCCGGCTAGCATCCCTGGTGTAATCTCGCAATTCTCAGGCGTGAGTTCGCGAATATATTCTGGATTATATGGTTCTTGGCTTGAGCAAACCTTAGTGAGTTCGCCATGCAGATGAATCACGTTTGTCGAGCCGGCCTTCTCGTGCAGATTGTCTACGTTCTGTGTTATAACAGTCACTTTGTAGTTTTCTTCCAAATCTTTAATCAACTTATGTCCTTTATTGGGTTCGGCATCATAGAGTTTCTTTCGCAACATATTGTAAAAGTTGGTGACGAGTGTTGGATTGTTTTCCCATCCTTCGTGTGTTGCCACTTGTTCAACCGGATAATTTTCCCACAGTCCGTCATTGCCGCGGAAAGTTTTGAATCCGCTTTCTACTGACATTCCTGCTCCGGTTAGGAACACTATTTTTCTCATAATTTGTCGTTTGATTTCTGATTTATTTCAACTTAAAGTAGGCTATTTGTACGCCAGGCAAATTTAGTCAATTTTAAATTGATGGTTTCCACTCTTTCTACTCAATACCCTATCTTTGCAAATCATTTTACAGAAATAATTAAAATAATGAATAAACTAAGCTATGCATTGGGCATCGGAATCGGTTCCCAACTCGCTAATATGGGAGCGAAGGAACTGAGCATCGATGATTTCGCACAAGCCATTAAAGACGTTCTTTCTGGCGCAGATTTGAAAGTAGACGAAACTGAGGCACAGCAACTCGTGCAGAAATTCTTTCAAGAACAGGAGGAAAAACAGCAGGCTGTAGATACCGAGGCAAACAAAGCTTTCCGTCAGGTTGGTGAAGATTTTTTGTCGGATAACGCCCAGAAAGAAGGTGTGATAGTTCTTCCGTCGGGATTGCAATATCAGGTGCTTCGTGAAGGTAATGGTAAGCAGCCGAAAGCAACCGACCGTGTGAAATGTCATTACGAAGGAACGCTCATAGATGGCACCAAGTTCGACAGCTCATACGATAGAGGAGAGCCTGCTACATTCGGGCTTAACCAAGTGATTGCTGGATGGACGGAGGGAGTTCAGCTTATGCAGGAAGGAGCGAAATATCGTTTCTTCATTCCCTATAATTTGGCCTATGGTGAGCGTGGAACCGGCTCGTCCATCCCGCCGTTTGCAGCATTAGTGTTCGATGTCGAACTAATTGAAGTTGTTTAAAGTCATAATTAAAACCATATAACAGAAAATGAAGAATCTTTCAATTCTAGCCGCAATGGCTATCGCTGCAGGAGTATTCTCTGCATGCGGCAATTCATCTACTCCCAAGGAGGAAATGAAATCAGATGTTGACTCACTGAGTTATGCCTTCGGAATAGACCAGGGCCAAAACGTAAAGCAGTATCTCCAGCAGATGGACATCGACACAGCCTACATCGATGAGTTCATCAAAGGAATGAACGATGGTGCGCAAAACACCGACGACAAAAAGAAAGCAGCCTACAATGCAGGTATCGGTGTGGGAATGCAAATGAACATGGTTATCAAAAATCAAATCAACAAGCAGATTTTCGGCGAAGACACAACAAAAACTGTTTCGCTGAACAACTTCCTTGCCGGATTTGCTGCCAGTGCAAAGGGCGATTATAAGAAGATGACCGTTGAGCAGGCCCGTACAATCGAACAGAACACATCACAGGCAATCCAGGCTAAGGCCGCCGAGAAAACCTACGGTGCAAACAAGAAGAAGAGCGACGCCTTCATGGCCGCAAATGCTAAGAAAGAAGGGGTTGTCAAATTAGCCAAAGGTGTTCAGTACAAAGAACTCAAAAAGGGAACAGGTGCAATGCCTAAGGCAACCGATATGGTTAAGATAAACTACGTCGGTAAAACGCTCGAAGGAAAAGAATTCGACAGGCGCGATAATGCCAGCATGCCAGTAAGCGGAGTCATTCCCGGATTCACCGAAGCCCTGACTCACATGCCAGTAGGTTCAAAATGGGAAATTTACATCCCCTACAGCGCAGGATACGGAGCACAGCAGCCCAGTCCTGATCTCAAGCCATTTTCAACTCTCATTTTCACAGTTGAGCTACTGTCAATCGAGAAAGCTCCCGAGGCACCAAAGGCTGAAGTTGCCCCATCACCTAAAGCAAACTAAGAATCTTACTGTTTCATGAGAATGATAGGGTCGAGTTTCTTTTAACTCGGCCTTATTCTTATCCTAAAATCAAATCGAAATGAAAAAGATATTTCTACTTTCAGTATTCCTCATCGCCACCACCGCATTCACCACTGTCGAGGCGAAAGACAAGAAAAAACAAAAGAAACCCCTTCAGCAAGTAATAGTCGAGAAAGCCGCCCTACGCACACAGGCCGACTCGATTTCATATGCAGCCGGAATGGCTATGACACGCGGACTTGAAATGTATCTTACACAGAACGTCGGGATAACGCCGGCACAAATGCCCGAATTCATGCGCGGTCTGCGCGAAGGAATCGCCCATCGCAAAGACTCCATGTTCACAGCCTATTCTACCGGTCTCGACATTGCCAAACAAGTCGAAAAGAATATGCTCCCCGGAGTTATCTCGCAATTTGAAGGTGTAGAGAAAATAGATGCCGATATAATCTACCAAGGCTTCATAGCCTCGCTGCAGCAAGATTCCGGTATGTTCAAACAAACCGAGGCCGAACATTTCTATCAAAACAAAATCAACCAGCTCAAACAGCAGAAGGATCAGGCCAACAAAGCAGCCGGTGAAAAGTTCCTCACCGAAAATAAGCTACGCCCAGAGGTAGTTACCTTGCCTAACGGACTTCAATACAGAATCATAACCCTTGGAACAGGCCCTAAGCCCGATATAGACGACCGTGTTAACGTGATTTATGAAGGTAGAACCATTGACGGCAAGGTGTTCGATGCAACCTCGCGCCATAATACTGCTCACGACACTTTCGGTGTGAAAGGTCTCATCCAAGGTTGGCGCGAAGCCCTGATGCTCATGCCGTCAGGTTCGAAATGGGAGATATACATTCCACAGGAGTTAGCTTATGGCGAACGCGGTGCAGGTCGAGACATCGCCCCCTATTCGGCCCTCATCTTTACCCTCGAATTGCAAAGCATTGTCGAAAGGCCCAAGGTTACCGAAAGCAATGATATTCCCGTTACGAAATCTTTAAAGAATCCTACTTCCACGGTGAAATCATCAAAGAAGTCTGCACCGCAGAAGTCGGTTCGTACTCGCAAATAAGCCTTTATCACCTGAAAGGAAAGACAAATCAAATACACTCTCTTCTTTTCTAACCGGAACTATACTTCGAGCCAAGGAAGATAGTTCCGGTTTTCTTTATTATTAGCAAAACTTCCGCAGAACTAGTTCTAAAGCGAAAAAGACACGCTTAGGTTTTGCAAAACTTTTAGTTTGGGCTTTACTTCCCTTTTATTTATTATGGCAGTCGTATCCTTCTTTAGTATGTATAGAGGGAATAGTAGGTATACATAAACTAATTATACACAGCTGTATAATTTATTATACAAGTTCAGAGAATTGGTTATACAAGTCTGGAGAATTGATTGTTCCAACCTGGAGAATCGATTATCCAAGTTTGGAGAACAAATTATCTACTTACGGAGTTTGTAAAGTACAAGGGGTGATAGATATATACATAACCACTATAAGCGAAGACTTCTTTGAAGAATATCGCTTCTATCTGGAAAAGACGAGGATTGGCAACAGAAACCCTGAATCGCTACCTTTATTGGTTGATCAAGTTGATATACCGTGCCGTGCAGTCAGCCATAGGATAACCCGTTGCAATCCCTTTGAGAATACCCAAGTATGAGAAAGCAGAAAAGACGATATGCTTTCTCCAAAAGGGTGATTTCGGCACGATGAGTTTAATTGTAGGTATTCCCATAGAGAGCATTGCCAAATAGATAGGCTCATCGCCAAGCAATCGGCAAAGGGAACTTTTGATAGAGGCAGCGATCATATAACTGATTATTGGATATCCTTTCTCTTTCACCGATATTATCCTACTACATAACTACGATAAGAGGTAATATGTTGAAAGAAAAATAATTAGAATGTAGCCAGTGGATAGCATATTCATTACTACATTCTGACTACATTCTACGATCATTTATGGAACATCTTTCTAATTGTTTTCTTTTATATTGAATTATTTTCCCACGCTCTGTTCATATTCCAATATCTTTGTCTGCAAAGCGGCATAGGCATCGGTGTAGCGGTCGCGGCACTGCTGATACTGCTGCTGCGCGTCGAGGAGATCGTTCATCGTCACCGTGCCTGCCTGATAGAAGTTGCGGTTCAGACGGATATTCTCCTCACTCTGTTCAATGCCTTTTTTGGCAAGGACGAGCTGCTTGTAGGCATCGTCCACGTCGTTCCAGTTTTTCTGCATCCGTATCTGGAGCAACTGGGCGTTGTCGACCAACTGCTGCCGGGCATTGTCCTCTGCCAGCCTACGGCGCCTGACGGCGTGGGAGCCGTCCCACCACTGGGAGATGGGGATGGAGACGGTGGCAAAGACGGCGCCGAAGTTGTTGTCTAGTCCGCTGCCCATGTTGTAGTAGTTGTAGCCAATACCCACACCCACGGTAGGGAGGAGCTTGCCCTGCTCCATCTTGCGCTGGAGCATGGCGGCCTCCACATTCTTCTGCAAAAGTTGGTACTCGGGCGTAGAGGGGACGGCCGCGGTATGGTCGACCTTCAGCATCGGGAAGGGCGGCAGGACGGTGGGATCCACCGCGGTGGTGACATCCACGCTGTCGTCCGCCCCGATATACTGTGCCAACACCATACGGGAGAGGCGCAGAGCGTTATCGAGCTTTATCTTGTTGCTCTCCACGTCGTTTTCTTTCAGTTGAACTTACAAGAGGTCGTTGCGCATGCCCACGCCGGCCTTTACGGCAAGATCGGCATCCTTCTCTATCTTCACCAGCATCTCACCGACGGCATCGAGGGTGCGCCGCTTCTCTTTGAGCGACACGATTTGCCAGTAGTATTGTTCAGCGATGAGCTCCACGGTATTGGCCGACACGTGACGTTGTATCTCGCTCACCTCCACGCCCACATTGGCGAGCTTGTTGCCATTAACGATTTGTCCACCGGCAAAGATGGGCTGAATGGCGGTGATGCCTACGATGACGCCCTTGTCCACCATCGACACGGGGAGAGTGGAAGGAAGTGTGGCGGCAAGCGACGAGGGCAACAACTCGGAGAGCTTCATGTCTGCCTTTAGTGCATCGGTGGTGGTCTTGAAGCCTATTCCTACGGTACTTACCTGCGGGAAGTAGTTTGTATAGGCTTCCTTTTTCTGCTCACGGGCCTGAAGGATGGCATTGTCGGCTGTTCGAATATTGATGTTGTGTGCCAGCGCGCAAGCCTTCACCTGTTCGAGGGTGAGCTGCTGTTGGGCGCTGAGGGTGAGACTCATGAGAAGAGAGAGGGTCAGAATGATATTTCTTTTCATTGTTTTCGATATGTTGTGGAGTCAAGAAGTGAGACTTCTGATTCAGGATTCCTAATTCAAAATTCCTAACTCAAGACTATTCTTCTTCCAACGCCAGGCTCTTGGCGCGCTTCCTTGTGGAGCCGCTCATTAGGAGCCAATAGCCTATTGGGAGGATGGTGAGGATGAAGACCATCGTACCAAAGAAAATGACGTTGCCCATCGGGGCCCACAGGCCAGAGCCGCCCAGCATCATCGGGACAACCCCCATGGAGGCAGCTGCCGAGGTGAGGAAGATGGGGCGCATACGCCTTTTGGCACTCAGCTGGATGGCCTGGTGGGCCGTCAGGTGCTCGATCTCGCGGAGTTCCTCGGCATAGTCGTACATGATGATGGCGTTGCGGACGAGGATACCCATCAGCGAGATGACGCCGAGATAGCACGTCAGCGAAAACTCACTGCCTGGAATGAGCACGCCCATCGCCGTACCGAAGAGCACCAAGGAGAGCGAGACGAGCAAGAGGATCGCCGTACTTATCTTGCGGAAGTGGGCGAGCATCAGGAAGAAGATGACGACGACACTGATGAGCAAGCCATTCAGAATCTGCGGATTGGCCTCGTTAGCCTGTTCATACTCGCCGCTCCACTCGGCGGAGATGCCCTTAGGGAGACGGTCGGGATTGATTTGTTTCTGTAGTTCGGTTGTCACAGCCATAACGTTCACACCTTCCACTACGTCGGCCATGATAGTGATGGTGCGTCGGCCATTGCGATGGCATATCTGCCCGTCCTCCCAGCGGGGTGAGACTTTTGCTATCTGCCGCAGGGGGACGGTGCGCAGTCCGCCGGCAATGGGAATCGGCTCATTGGCAATGTCGGCAATGGTGGCACGGTCGGCCTTGCTACTCTTCAAAGCCACAGGCATACCATAGTCGCTGTCCCATATCGTCGTTAGGGGAATACCGCTGTTGTTATAGCGGGTGGCCATCGTCAGCTCCACGAGAGCATTGTTCACACCGAGACGGTTTGCTTTTTGCTCGTCCAGATGGATATCGGTGGTGAGCAAAGGTTCTTCAACGTCGTTGCGAGAGAGTATCAACTGCTTATTGGAGCGGAACACCGAGGTAATGCTATCGGTGGTGTGCTTCAGCTGGTTCCAGTTGTCGCCCGAAAGGCGAAGCTCACAGAGTTGCCCTCGGCACTGTAATTGAGCTGCTTGAAGCGCACGTAAGCGCCAGGGAAAGCATTGGTGTAACGCATACGGTAGTCGTGAAGTACGCCCAGGGTAGCATCGTTGCCCTTGGTGTTGACAATGAACTGGGCATAGTTCTTACCTCCGAATTGTGGGGCATAGGAGGTCTGGAAGCGAGGCGAGGCTGTTCCCTTGAAGGAGGCAATGGAGACGATGCGGCTGTCCTTGCGCAGTATGTGCTCCAAGGAGTCAGCAATGGCTGTCGTCCTGTCTAGCGAGGTGCCCGTAGGAAGATATATTTCCACGGCAAATTGGTTGCGCTCGGCCGTAGGCATCATCTTCTGTGGCAGAATGGTGATGAGTACTGCGCCTGCCAATACCGACACGATAGCCGTTCCCACCACGCCGTAAGGATGGCGAAAACAGAAGTCGATGAGTCGGTCGAAATATTTCTGCATCAGATTGAGGAAGGAGAAGCGTGGCTTACCGTCCTCGCCGATCCGCTCACGGATGAAGTAGAACTGCAGGAAGGGTGTAATTAGTTCAGCCACGAGGAGCGACACCAGGAGGACTATCGTGATGCCCCACGGGAAGAACAAGAGGAAGTCGTGGTACATGCCCGTCATCGTCAGCAACAGGGGGAAGAAGGTGATGGAGATGGCTAGCGTGGCTGTGAGGATGGATTTGAAGAAGTGGCTCGCGCTCTTGATGCTCGCATCCCAGCGGCTCATACCCTCTGCAAGGAGTTCCATATAGTTGTCGATGATAACAATGGAGTTGTCGACTATCATTCCCAACGTCACGATGAGGACAGCCAGAGTCACCGTATTGATCTCTATGCCGAAAGCATAGAACAGGCCGAGGGAAATGAAAATGCTGATTGGGATGGTACTGGCTGCCACCAAGGCGACACGCACGGGCATCAGCAGCAACACGACAACGACCACGGCGATGATGGCGATGAGAAGCTCCTTGAGGAAATTAACTACCGAGTTGCCCACCACCTGGCTCTGGTCGGTGATGGTGTACATGTTGACCTCCTTGGGGAGGGTGTGGCGGAACTCGTCAATCTGCTTCTTCACGGCCGCACCCATATCGGTGATGCTACGGCCTTTCTTCATCTCGATGCTAAGGACGAGACACTTCTTGCCGTTATTGGTGACAAAGGTGGTGGGAGAAGGATACTCGTGGCGGACGGTGGCGATGTCCTTCACACGGACGACATTGCCGTCGGGACTGGAATAGACAATCATCTGCTCCACATCGTTAACCATATTCAGTGAGCGGATCACATGAATTGGTGCCTCATAACGGGGTGTGGCTTGTGAGCCGGCAGTGGTGTTGAAGCCCTTGGACATCAGGGCTGATGAGACTAACGACTGTCCAATGCCATACTGGGCCAGCTTTCGCGTGTCCACATAGACGCTGATTTGCTCCTGCTGGCCACCATAGACATTGAGTCGGCCCACACTTTCGATGTTGCGCAGCCGCTCCTTTAGGTCGTCCATATAGTTATTTAGCTCGCGATAGGTTTTCTCGTTGCTCTCCATTGTGACAAGCAGCGAGGAGGCATCGCCAAAGTCGTCCTGCACCTGCAGGGCGAGGACACCCGAAGGGAGCGACGACTTGAACTGTTGGACACCTAGTTTGAAGCGGCTCCAGAAGTTTTCCTTATCGGCACCGTCGATGTCATCGTTGAGCTCCACCTGCACGATGGTGAGTCCATCTCGGGTGTAGGACTTGGTCTTTGCTTTCTTCACCTCCTTGTAGGTGAAGATGTAATTTTCCAGAGGCTTCGTCACCTGCTTTTCCATCTCGCTGACCGTGGCGCCGGGATCGGCAGCGACACCTTTCTCCGTCACCCGTGCCGTGAACGACTTGCCGGGGAGAGACGACACCGTGAAGCGAAGCGTCTGCCCAAGCCTTACTCGGGCTATCTCATCTTCAGGAACACTGATTTTCACCTTCACTTGACGAATATCCACGAGCATTGCCACGGGCTGTGCCGGAGCGATGTTCTGCCCTACCTCGGTGAACTTCTTGGAGATATAGCCTGAGGATGGGGCGTAGAGGCGCGTGTAGTGGAGATTCTTCAGAGAGAGGTTCTTCTGTGCCTTAGCAGTCTGTACGGCAGCTTCAGCCTGACTAACCTGCTGGCGCACTTGGTTGACGGCATCCTGCGCCTGCTGGTAACGGATCTGCACCTCTACCCATTTTATCTCGGGTAGGGAGCCATTGTCGTGGAGCAGCTTCATACGCTTGTAGGCATCGGAGGCCTGAGCTGCCGACTTCTCTGCCTGGGCAAGGCCTACATGCGCTTGTCCTACGGTTGCCGACGAGGCCGAAACAAGATAACCAAGGGTGGTAGCATCCAGCACAGCAACGAGCTGGCCGGCGGCTACACTCTGCCCTTCGGCAATGTTCAGCTGCTTCACCGTTCATCATGTCCGGATGGGTTGGTATAATTTTGCAATCGAAAAGAACATTCACACAGCTATTCCACACAATGAAGAGAAATAGAACAACCGAAACAGAGATTCTCCTGAGTCAGCAGACGGACAACTTCAAAATTACTCCCGACTACGTGGACGACGACCTCATTGTCATCGACAACGTGAAGCTGCTGGGCATGCCCGATGACGTTTATACGAACATGAACCTTCTGGCATTCTGCAAAAGAGGGAAATGCCAGATAGCCGTGAACGGGCAGGTACTCAACATACACGCCAACCAGCTATTCATTTGTCCGCCGGAGATGTCGCTGGACAACATCATGGTGTCTCCCGACTTTGAATACCAAGCCGTATGTATTACCAACCGCATGCTGCAAATAGTCCTGCGCAGCTACATCAACGTGTGGAATCAGCTCACCTACGTCAGGAAGTTACACGTGATAGAAATGGAAGAATCTGACTTCATCTTCTACGAGAAAACCTACGACCTTCTGAAACTCTGCTTGGAAAAGAAGGAGGAGGACGCCGCAGAGGCAGAATACAGAGCAGAGGTGCTACGGGGCATTATCAGTTCTGTCCTCATAGGCTTCTGCAACGTTCTGCGGAAGCACACGGAGGCGGGAACTGTAGCCCCAAGGCAGAACGTGTCGCTCTTCAATCAATTTCTCGAACTCCTGGAAACAACGGAAGCCAAGCACAGCACCGTCGAATTCTATGCGACACAGCTATGCATCTCTGCCAAATACCTGACCGTCATCAGCAAGAAAAATTCGGGCAAGACTGCTAACGAATGGATACAGGAATACACCCTCGCTGCTATCACCAACTATCTCCGTACGACAGAGATGAGCGTAAAGGAAATCAGCAACAAGCTCGGATTTCCCAACACGAGCTTCTTTGGCAAATATGTCAAGGGCCATCTCGGATGCAGCCCGCTTGAATACCGGAGACAATATATCAAGTAACTGAAACTTCACAAGAAGAGAATCCTCTCGTTGGTTGAAATCCTCATCTCCAAGTCAGATATTATAGTTCACAAATCCAGATGCGACTCTATGTAGGCTTAGATTACGCAAGGCGGTAATTATAGTATCAAACACAAAGCAGGGATGCAAGCACACGCGGCCGGCATCCCTGCTATCACTTTTAAGAATAGCAAAGCAAAAGGGTGAAAAGTATGCCTGCCCGTGTGGTGTCAGCATCTTTTCACCCTTTCACTTTTTCACCTTTCTAAGGCTTTGGCTTAGCCTTCTTTCTTTCCTTTCCGTTTCGGGTTATCCACCTCAACCTCTATGCCTTTCAGTGCTTGCCGGATGTTGTCTTTCCACGTTACGATGATGCCCGGCTTCTTCAATACTTTTGAAGTAACGTCTTCCTCTTTCTCGATAAACGTCGAGGGCATAGAGACGCGCAGCGAGAAGATGTCGCCAAGGTCGAGCGCGCCGCCCAGCGTAACCACCTCGATAATGATGTTGCGCAGCGTTATGAGAACGTTGCGCACATCGCCCTCGCTTAGCGACGTTTCGCGTACAATGCGCTGTATAAGCCAGCTTTGCGAAAACTTGTCTTGTGCCTTAGGCGCAGCACCATAACCTTTTTTACCCTTGAGCGGACCAATCTTCATCAGTCGCTCGATAACTTTAAATTTTACCATAACTGTTTAATTTAATTAGTTGTTTGTAGTTGGAAATATATCCCTTTTACACCCCGCTTTGGAGTTATATAAGGAGTGCCTCTGGATGTATATAAGGAGTAGGAGAGGATGTATATAAGGAGTAGGAGAGGATGTATATAAGGGGTAGAGGAGGATGTATATAAGGAGTAGGACAGGACTCCTACTATCTCTCCTCTGATACCTGTATTATACCTCATTTCTCACTTCTATTTAAGTTCTTCCTGCTTATTGATTTTACATGCCTTTAGGGCGATATTTATCTTCATTGCAACAGCTTAACTTTACCGTCCACCTTTTGGGCTTTCCTCTTCTGCTTCATTCCAACGGGTTAATGAAATTATATGAACTAAAAATGATTGATTCTCTACGTCTTCAGTCGTCCTCCGTTTGGCAAACAGCCTTTCAATCCTCCCACGGCGAGTAACCCGCCATCGTTTGTTCATTCTCTTCGTCTTCTTCTTCAAAAAATCCGCCTTTGGCATCGCCGCCACCACCGGGGCCCGGTCCGGGACCGATAGGGATAGACAGGCAGATAAAACCTTCTAATGTCAAGGGTAATACTTTAATGGTAGGACATACGTATGTTTGCTTTTTCATTGTTGATCCTCCTGCATTAGAATTTGTAAAACTTTTTACCGTTAACGATGTACATCTGCCCGCGCTCAAGGGCATTGTAGTCGGTTCCGATGCGTTTGCCGTCGATAGAATAGAACGTGTGATTGCCATTTTTGAGGTCGGCTTGCGTATCGCGTTCAAGTTGGCGGATGTCGGTGGGTGTGAGGTTGTCTTCTTCAATTACCATCAGGAAGCTCTTAGCAGGCGCGGCTCCTGTGGGACTGGATACGAAACAGCGATAGGGTGCAATGTAGTTGTTTGCAACACCGTTTTGCACAGCCCACCAGCGGTTGCCGTTGAGATAGTAGGCTTTAAGGGCTGATGCAGCGGCGTTATCGAGGGTTTCGGTTGTACCGTTGAAAGCCCAATTGCCGTCGGCAGATGTTTGGGCTGTGGTAGAAATGGCGGGAGTGGCGGGCACTTGCACGTTGTGCATGGTGGGCAGGGTATGGGTTGCGCCGTCGGTAACGCGAACCAAATAGGGGTGGTTGGCCTGAAGGCGCGTGCCAAGCGGCACGGCAGAAAAACAAAAGGCCTTGTCGCCATTTTCGTCAACACCTTTCAGCGTAAATTCGTAAGCCTGCATGCCCGTGGGCAGGTCGGTGGGGTAAGGCAGATAGAGTGTGCTTACCGCTTTGCCCGAAGTGTTACTGAACACGCGGCTGAACTCTGCCTTTGTTGCAGTAAAAGCGTGGGGGATATAGCAGGAATGTGTTCTCGATCCCACTTCATTACCAGCTTTGTTAAAGTCTTCATCATATACATAGAAGTAATCGCAGACGTCGTTGATAACGAAGTTGCGGTTAGCCGGCACATGTGTCCACCAATCTGTTCCCGTTGCATCAAGCAATGCTCTGTTGGTATTGTCGGGCAGATAAATCAATATGTTGCCGGGCGATCGATAAAAACTGCTGCCGGCATATCCTCGAGAAATTTTTGTCCCTACATACGAAACATTTGAAGTAACGCCCTTCATGTCGATATACAGCATAATATTTCCTCTTCCATATCCGGCAGTTTCATAATCATTTCTATAGTAGGTACTCCAAACTCTGCCTGCCATGGATGTAAGGGTAGATGTGTTTTCGAAGGTAAAGGAGCGTTCGTACTCACAACTTGTGAAGGCTCCAGGTCCTATACCCGTTACCGGATAGGTGTTTATGCCGTCGCTAACCGTTGCCGGCACAACAACATCGCCGGTGAATACTCCTATCTCTGCATAGCCTGTAATAGTGGCATTGGTACCGTTGAGCGTATAGTGCCAGGTAAGACCATTGGCGCTATAGTTATAGGTCTGCGCCAAAATACCGTCGGGCAACAACATTGCTACGAGCGATAGTAAAAATGTAATTGTTTGTTTCATCATCTTTTTACCTTTTATGTGAATGTTTTTATTGAGAAATTGAGAGTTATTTTCTCTTTTCGCACCTTGCAAAATGGCACGAAAAACTGAACAAAGGGAACTTCTTGAAGCCCTTTGTTTATTGGGGTTACGACACGCTTCGCGCGCGCGTAAACGAAAGTGAAAAATGTGTAGTTAGACGCTAGGTGCGAATGTGTGTGTGTGTGTTAGCAAATTACTTGGATTGGCCAAGTAATTGACGAAAAAAGATGCAAAGAATTTCAAGATTCTTCGCATGCTGTTATTGCTCTGGTATGATATTGCTAATTCACTCACGGCGGCAAAGATATAACATCCTTTCGGAACAGCCAAATAATGTAAAAAGGAATGTTAGAACATACCAAAAGATGATAGGAATATGAAACTTGTTATGCCGAGATAGCTTGGCAGCGAAAACTCAGAAACCAAGCTAAGCACATCGCAATAAACGGAGCCTCGATTTTATTAACGAAGGCAGGATTGTACTCAACTGATTAACTTTGTCGCTGAAAATGGAATGGGCCACAAAGGAAGTTATTATTGAAAATTGAGTTATGAAGATTATTGCTGTAGCACAGAATTATTTCCCGTACAATAAAACACGGGAAGAAGCGTTATTGAACGCGGAAAATCCGATGATTTTCATGAAGCCTGATTCGGCTTTACTGGTGAATAATAAACCGTTTTTCATCCCCAACGAGCTTGGAGTCATTGAATACGAAACCGAAATCGTAGTTCGTATCTGTAGGCTTGGGAAAACTATTCCCGAGCGGTTCGCTCACCGATACTACGATGCTCTTACGGTGGGAATTGACTTCACTGCACGTGAGCTACTCGGAAAGTTCCGCGCCGAAGGTCGGCCGTGGGAACTTTGTAAGGGATTCGACGGGTCGGCTGTTCTGGGTGAATGGGTCGACAAGAAATCTCTGACAGATTTGGAAAATATTGATTTCAAGCTCGACATAAATGGCAGGACGGTTCAGAGCGGTTCGACAGCAAATATGATTCACACGACCGACAAACTGGTTAGCTATGTGAGTAGGTTTTTCACCCTCAAGACGGGCGATTTGATTTACACCGGATGTCCAGTTGAAGGCTGGGGGCGAGTGAATATCGACGACCATCTGGAAGGCTATCTGAACGACACGAAGGTCCTGGAATTTAACTGTAAGTAAAGACCGGATCATAAGGCTAGTTTCTTACACATTATATATATACGGCATGAAACGAATAATTATAATCCTCATCATATTTGGCGCCTGCTTCTCGGCAGCACGGGCGCAGCGTTTTTTCAATCTAACGGTAAACGATGTGCGAATTGATTCGGTTCTTCCGAGGTTTGCGTATTCCATTCCGCTTGGAAGGAACTATGCCGATTCTATTTATGAGATTGAGATTCGCTATCCGGAGTTCATTGACCTTAGTAAGCGCGAATCGGAACTTTATGATGCTCTTTCAAATACTCCGCCACCGACAATGCCTGAGATTAGCAAGCAAATTGTTGTAGAGCGTAAACGCGGCTCACTAGAGTTTTCGTTTGTGCCGATTGTTGAGCGCGAGGGGCGGCGACAGTTCATGGTAAGCTTCATGATTGCATTGACGGCGAGGCCGGTCGGTGATATTGCACGGAAGGCGAGAGAGGGGCGATCGGATGCCTCGATATATGCTCAACACTCGGTGCTACGGTCGGGTAAATGGGCCAAGATTAGGGTTCCGGCCAGCGGAGTGTATCAAATCACGCCTGAACTTGTTAGGCAAGCCGGATTCACTGACGTGAACAAGGTTCGGATATATGGCTATGGAGGCAATCTTCAAGACGAGGTGCTGAAAGAGCTCACATTGCGCGAACTGGATGATTTACCGGAGGTGGCCTCATGTACAGTGAATGGTCGGCGATTGTTCTACGGCAAGGGGCCGGTAAGTTGGCCCAGCATTACTTCAACCAAGCGCATCCGCAATCCATATTCGCAATACGGATATTATTTCTTAACTGAGAACGACGGTGCACCACTTTCGGTTGATTCGGTCACCTTTATGTCGAAGTTTTATGAGAGGACCAACGATTACTATTCGCTGCACGAGGTCGACAACTTTAGCTGGTATCACGGCGGGCGGAACCTGTTCGAGAATACACCTATTGCCCTTGGACAAACACAAACCTACACCATGCCGAACAAAGCTAATTCAGCTCTGGGCAGGCTTATCATCAGCATCACATCGGGGCCAATAAAAACAACCGTAGCCGTATCGTTGAACGATTCGATAGTGGATAATATCAGCATTAACCGAACAGACGATTACGATAAAGGTGCGATAGCCGAACGCAACTACAGGGTGCGGAATCTGAAACCTACTGACACGGTTAAGATTACGACGCTCTCGGGTGGTCCGGCTCGGCTGGATTATATCGCTTTCGTTTACGACATACCGCGGCCTGTACCTAATCTTGCAAAGGGAACGTTTTCTGCGCCCGAATATGTTCATCGTATAACGAATCAAGACCTGCATTCACACACCAGTGCGGATATGGTGATAATTATCCCCACCAGTCAGAAACTTCTCGATCAGGCGCAACGGCTGGCTGACTTCCACAAGGAGCACGATTCGATGAACGTTCGTATTGTTCCGGCCGACGAACTTTATAATGAATTTTCGAGTGGAACGCCTGATATAATGGCCTATCGTCGTTATTTGAAAATGCTCTACGACCGTGCCGAGACCGAGGCGCAACTGCCCAAATCAGTGTTGCTTTTTGGTGATTGTGTGTGGGACAACCGGATGCTCACAACCGATTGCAGCCGGCTTAACCCCGACGATTATCTGCTGGCTTATGAAAGTGAAAACTCATTCAGCGAAACCGATTGCTATGTTAACGATGGCTGGATAACCTTACTCGATGCCGGCGAAGGACTCTATCTCACAACACGCGACAAGGAAGACATGGGTGTAGGCCGATTCCCTGTAACCGAAGTGAGCGATGCCAAAACGCTCGTGGATAAAACCATAAACTATGCCCTTAACAAGAATGCGGGTAACTGGGAAAACATCATTATGTTCATGGGCGACGACGGAAATAACAATCTGCATATGAGAGATGTGAACGAAACAGCAGAGATAATCATGCAGGCCCATCCTAGCTATCACGTGAAGAAGGTGATGTGGGATGCATATGTTCGTACCTCATCGGCAACTGGGCATACCTATCCCGAGGTGAGCGCAATTATCAAACAACAGCAGGCGCAGGGCGCGCTAGTAATGGACTATGCCGGGCATGGTTCGGAGATTGAAATATCGCATGAAAGGGTACTCCGGATAACCGATTTTGCCGGTTTCACCAACTCCAACCTTCCGCTATGGATAACCGCGAGCTGTGACATAATGCCCTTTGACGGGACAACGCCCACCATCGGCGAAACCTGCTTGCTCAACAAGAAAGGTGGTGCAATGGCCTTCTGGGGAACGACCCGAACAGTGTATGCTAACTACAATAAGCCTATCAACACGGCTTTTATGCGACACGTGCTGAGCTTTACAAACGGGAAACCTACAACGCTTGGCGAAGCGCAACGACTAGCAAAATGCGATATGATTGAAACTGGTAACGACCGTACCCGAAATAAACTACAGTATTCATTGCTCGGCGACCCGGCTCTGTCGCTCAACCTGCCCACATTGAAAGCCATTATCGATTCGATAAATGGAAAACCCGTCGGCGGAAGCGAGCAGATAACCCTCAAAGCCGGAAGTATAGTCAAGGTGACTGGCTACATAGCTAAGGGAAGCGAAAGCATAGACAACTTCCGCGGAACGATGACCGCAACCGTGCGTGACACTCGCGAACTCATCACCTGTCGCAAGCAAGATAATGAAACCTACAGTCCGTTCCGGTTCTACGACCGACAGAAAATTCTGTACAACGGAACCGACAGCGTGATTGGCGGAAGATTTGAATTCACATTCGCCGTGCCGCGCGACATAAACTATGCTAACTCTACGGGCCTCATCAACGTCTATGCCGCCAACACCACCTGCACACTCACCGCACATGGAAACGAGAGCCGGTTCTATATCGACGGAACCGAACAAGTAGCGAACGATTCCATCGGACCGTCGCTCTTCTGTTATCTCAACAGCCCATCGTTCGTAAATGGAGGCAACGTCAACACAACGCCCTATTTCGTGGCGCAGATATCCGATAAGGACGGAATTAACGCAGCCGGAAATGGAGTGGGGCACGATATGCAACTTATTATTGATGGAAACCCGGCGAATACTTATAATCTCAATGAAAACTTCAAATTCGACTTCGGAAGCTACACTAAAGGTGAAACTCATTTCAGTATTCCCGCGCTCAAAGAAGGTCTGCACCAGTTACAATTCCGTGCCTGGGACATCCTCAATAATCCATCCACCGCAACACTCAGCTTCAATGTGATGAAAGGTCTCGCGCCCGAGACTGAAAGTATTAGTTGCACTAAGAACCCCGCTACGACTCAAACATCATTCATTGTGGCCCACAATCACACAGGTTCGAGTATCGATATTGAAATAGAAGTGTTCGACACCAGCGGCCGCCTACTCTGGCAAAACAAAGAGTATGGGGTTTCTAACGAAGGCTCCTACACCTACGATTGGAACCTCATCATTGCAAACGGAGCCAAGCTCCGCACAGGAGTCTATCTATACCGGGTGAAGCTCACTTGCGACGGAGCAACCCGAGAGTCGAAAGCAAAGAAACTCATTGTCATAAACAATAATTGAACAGCACGCAGCGTTTTCTCGAGCGATGCAAACGAATTATCTATAAACCAAAAATGAATAGGAAAATGAACATAAAAGTCCGCCTCATAGGTACGCTCATGCTCGTAGCAATTGTTACAACTGTTGCTGCGCAAGACAAGAAAGACTTCTTCAACCCCGTGAATGTCTCCGTGACCTCACAATCCTTCTCGCCCGATGCGCGAGGCGGAGCTATGGGCGATATCGGAGCCGCAACCGACCCCGATGTGAACTCGCAATACTGGAATCCGGCAAAGTACCCTTTTGCCATATCACGCGCCGGCGTATCGATTAACTATACACCATGGCTAAAGCAACTTGTCAACGACATGGGATTGGGCTATCTTTCCGGCTACTATCGAATTGGCGACTACAGTGCAGTCTCCGGTTCGCTGCGCTATTTCTCACTTGGAGAAGTTAGTGCGAACGACGGTAGCTCGCTAACCATGAATCCCTATGAAATGTCGCTCGACGTAGCCTATTCGCTAATGCTCAGCGAGCACTTCTCTCTCGGAGCAGCCGTAAGATGGATATACTCCGACCTCACCTACAACTATACAAGCGAAACAACACCCGGCTCTGCATTTGCAGCCGACCTGGCAGGATACTATCAAAACTATCTTAACATCGGAAGTCGTGAATGCCAGCTCGGACTTGGGATGAACATCTCTAACATAGGCTCAAAAATCACATTCGGAGGAGATAATCGTTCGGAATTTATTCCGACTAACCTTCGACTTGGAGCATCGCTTATGGTGCCCATCGACGAGTTCAATAAGTTCACCATCGCGGCTGACGCAAATAAACTCCTCGTACCAACCTATCCACAAAAGAAAGAGGGCGAACAGGATGTAAACTATCAAACCAGATTACAAAAAGAATACTACGACGTTTCCTCTATCTCCGGAATATTCAAAAGCTTCAGCGATGCGCCCAACGGATTCTCCGAGGAACTGCAAGAAATCCAATGGAGTCTCGGAGCCGAATACGTTTACAACGATCAATTCTCACTCCGTGCAGGCTATCATCACGAAAGTGAAAACAAAGGCAACCGAAAATACTTCACCGTCGGAGCCGGATTCCGCATGAATGTATTCTCCCTCGACGCAGGATATGTTATCGCAACCGCAAAGAGTAACCCTCTCGACCAAACCTTGCGCTTCACTCTGCTATTCGATATGGACGGATTGAAAGACCTCTTCAAACGCAGATAAAAAAGGAATATGATAAGAATAGGAATGGGCTACGATGTCCATAAGTTAACCGCCGAGCGCCCTCTCATGCTCGGCGGCATTCGTATAGCACACACACATGGACTGCTAGGGCACAGCGATGCCGATGTATTGATTCACGCAATCTGTGACGCTCTACTCGGAGCTGCCAACATGCGCGATATTGGCTACCACTTTCCCGACACATCCAGCGAAACACTCAACATGGATTCAAAGATAATCCTCCGCAAAACCATCGAACTAATCGCCCGCGAGGGTTATCGTGTGGGCAATATCGACGCCACCATCTGTGCCGAGCGTCCTAAGATAAATCCTCATATCCCAGTTATGCAGCAATGCCTAGCCGATGTGATAGGTTGTTCCGTTAACGATATCTCCATCAAAGCCACGACCTCCGAACGCATGGGTTTTGTTGGGCGCGAAGAAGGCATTTCGGCCTATGCTGTTTGCCTCATAGAGAAATAAAATCAGTTCTCCGCCCAAAAATATGCAAACTCATATATAAGTATAGCCGTAG
>ERZ773067.30-NODE-30-length-92792-cov-9.008972_pt1 | contig 92792 bp, 102 predicted proteins | sample MGYA00580622_ERZ773067 | MGnify/ENA primary metagenome ERZ773067 (study PRJEB29015, sample SAMEA2737998) | human oral metagenome | biome: human oral; feature: human-associated habitat; material: dental | place: China | collected 2113 ...
AAGCCAAAAGGCTTATATTTTGTAGTTCTGTTTGTGCAGTTGCTACATAATACCGTAAATATGTTATAATTCACAAGGCATTTTATATTTAAATGCCTTATATTTTAACTCAATAAAAGGAAAAATTTATGATTGGTTACTTAGCTTTAATTATTGGTTGGATTGCTCACGTTTTAACCCTAAAAGGTAAGCAGCACAAAGTGCAAAAAGAATTTGAAGATGGATTGACTAAGAAAAACGGTTTTCTTGTGTTGATCCGCGAAGATCTTTATGATTTTGAAGGACAAGGCAACTTCTTATTAAACGGTTCAAATGAAACGGCGCGCGTGGAAAACCGCAAAGGACTTCATCAGTTATTATCTGATATTGAAAGTCGCTATATGAAGAAAAACGATTTAAACACCGCCAATAAACTCTTTTTTGTCGGCACACTTGATGAAATTTTGCCTTCTATTCAGCAAAAATTAAGTGGTGATACATATAAGTGGAAACTGGTTCACATTCACAAGTAAACCCAATAAAGGCTGCTTTGGCAGTCTTTTCTATTTAAATTTACATTGACAAGTTTATGTTTTTAGTGTAAAATTAAACTCATAAATTTAACACTATAAGGATTTTATTATGTGGCATAAAAGTATCGAACAATTACCTAAAGTTGGATCCAATGTTCTTTTCATTATTCCAAGTCAAAATGATAATGGCATTGATGTCGGTTGGTTAGATAATGGTAAGGATAACGGCTCGCATTGTTTTGTAGGCAGAGCTTTCGGTTATGATTTAAACGATGTTGAGAAATGGTGTTATACTCCATCATTAGATCAATTCAATAAAGTAAGTAACGATGTTATACTAGGCAAACCTTTATTGGTTTACATTCCAAAACTTAACAAATCAGATTGCGCATTTCGCATCGGTCGCTTTGAACAAGATCCTGATACGCAGGAAATTTTCTTTGAAAGCGATAATGATGACACCACTTGCTGCATTGAAGATGTTGAAAAGTGGGTTTTGTTAAGCTCTTTAATTTAAATAAGGAAATTCAAATGACAAAAGAACTAAATATTGATTTTAATTCCGAGAATAAGGAATTAAACCTTGCTAATTTAGAAAAATTAGAACTAGCGATTCACTTATGCGAAGTTAAACTAGGGAAAGATATTCCATTACCTTTTAATAAGATTGAAATTACTGGCTCTAATTACATTCAACTAAATCATCCTGATTTATTCATTCGTTTAGATAGAATCGTTAATCAATCAAGAAGGGTTAATGTGAACTTCGTTATTTGGGAAAGCAAAAAACAATCAGCTAAAGATTTTCCACGATTTTATGTTGTTATTGGTCGCAAATTAGAGTAAAATAACACCACCTTAGTAAAACAAGGTAACTTTAAAACACTTATTCAGAGGGGTAAATTAAATTTACCCCTTTACTTTATTTTGTAACTTGACAAGATTTTATTTTTAGTGTAAAATTAACCCATAAATTAACAAACACAAGGATATTTATATGCACTATTCATACATTCTTATTCACAACAATGATAAAATCAGCCGTGAAAACGCTTTAGAAATCTATGCTTATGATAACTCAGATATGTTTGAGTTTGAAGATAGAACTTCCACCGTTAAAGATATGTGGGCTAAACGGGATCAAAATGAAGAATTCAAAAATCACAAATATAAAAGTGAAGAAGAATTTGCTAAAAATTGGTTTGGTTATTCAAAAACTGAAAAGGGTGAATATGGGTTTTATTGGAATCCTAAAGAGCTTTTCGACTGGTATGCTATCGGCGGTCGTTGGGACGGTTTTTTAAACGGTAAAAACGAAATGAACCTTAAAGAATTTAAGGAATGGCTCGATAGTGATAATTTTACTGCGACTTATGGATTAATTTTCAATTCTTCAGAAAATGAATTTGTGATCCGAAACATTAAAGATGAAGAAGAATACAAAGAAAATGCACGTGAAGCATTTAAATATGCGATTAAAGATTTAGATGAAAAAGAAGATTGGCGTTTTACCATTGTAGATTTACACAATTAAAATTTAAACAAATGGGTGTTTTATTGATAAATTTTAACATATCGCTTGACAATATTGTTTATTTTGATATAATACACCCATCAAAAGACAACAGCGTAATAATAGATTGCGCATTTACTAAACAACACAAGAGGAAAAAATATGTCTGGAGTAAACAAAGTTATCATCGTAGGCTATATGGGAAACGAACCTGATGTTCGTACTTTACCAAATGGCGCAATGACCGCAACAATTAGCGTGGCAACTTCTGAAAAATGGACTGATAAAGTCACTGGCGAAAAACGTGAATCAACCGAATGGCATCGTATCGTGCTATGGGAAAAACAAGCTGAAGTTATGGCTCAATACGGTCATAAAGGTACGCAAGTTTACGTTGAAGGCTCTTTACGCACTCGCAAATGGCAAGATCAAAACGGTCAAGACCGCTACACCACCGAAATTAAATGTAGTAATTTCCAATTTTTAGGCGGCACTGGCGGCGAACAAACTCAAGCACAGGTTAAATCTGCTCAAGCGGTTGAAAAACCACAAGCTCAAGCAGCAGAAGCACCACAAGATGCACCGCAGCAACCACCACAAGATCAATTTGACGACAATATTCCATTCTGAGTTACATATAATCAAATTATGTAAAAATAAACTGTAAAAGATTAAGAGGAACCTTATATAACAAGGCTCCTCTTTTTTTTACATTTTTTCTTTAATTTATTTTTATAAATCACTTGACAATTTATTTATTTTTATTTATAATTAAACCATAAATTAAACAACACTATGGAGAAAAGTTATGCCTAATTGGGTTTTAGCAAAAATCAACGCAAGCAACGAAGTTATCAACGCTTTAAAAAATAATGAAGGTGAAATCGACTTTAATACCGTTTTACCTAGACCTGCTATTTTTAACGAGTTTGGGGAGTTTATCGCTTTTATTTCAGAGAGTGATTTAAATAGCTTTATTGAGCATCTAAATGCTAAAGATAAAGAAAATGGTTTAGAGCTATTATCTGAACGACTAGCTAAGACACCTATTCAAGAATTAGCTAAAGTTGCAAGTCAAGCTCGTGAATATATTGAGCGTGAAGCGGTTACATTTGTTGATAAAGTTTTAATATTAGATAATGCTAAAGATCTTGCATTACACACTTATTGTAAACTTATTACTGGTTCTTCTGATCCACTTGATTGGAGTACGGATCATTGGGGTACAAAATGGAACGCTTCAGAAGTTATCATTGATGATAAATATCTTGAAATGCAGACGGCGTGGGGCTTCCCTTTCCCTGTCATTTATGAACTCTCAAAAAAATTCCCTGATGAAACGATTTCAGTTGATTATGCTGATGAAGATTTAGGTTATAACTGCGGTTCATTTGCGGTTAAAAATGGTGAAGTTATCAGTGAATATCTTAATACTGATAATGTTGATTATGAAGTTTCTCGCCGATTTGCTTGTGAATTATGGGGATTTGATCCTGATGAAGAAGAAGAAGAAGATGATGAATAAAATTTAAATATAGACCCATCTTAATTGATGGGTTTATTTTTACATTTATCACTTGACAAATTTGTTTTTTATTGTTATAATTCAACCATAAATTTCACCACGTTGTTTAAAACCTACAACAAAGGATCAAGAAAATGAAATTCAAGACTAATATTCCGCAAAAATACAGTGCCGCTCTATTAGCAGCATTACCGCAAGGCGTTAAAATCACTCAGATTTTAAACTATAAAGAACATCGAGGTGAGATCAACATTCTATTTAAAACAGAAGATAACATCGAAATTAACCGCACTTATCGGATTAAAGTAGATGAAGCCAATCTAAGTTATACCTTCGTTGAAGCGGATCCTTGTCGCACACCTATGAGCTTTTTGAAGGCATCGGAAGATTCTTGTCGCAAGCAACTTGTAAAAAGTGATTTATCCCAAGATGCGCGCCACCGTATCGAATCAGAACTTAATCGTGTTTTGGTTGCTATTCAAAAGCAGAGAGAAATCAATCAAGATAGAGTGAACCGCAGTAAAAACAATTTAGTTAAACAAGATCAAATGATTGAGCTTATACGAAAACTTTGTGCTGCAAAGAAAAAGGTTAGAATCTTTTTTGACGGTAAAATTTATAAATTTGAAGGCTTCTCGGAAGAAGTAAACGAACCAAAATCTCGCAAACGTCATTACATTTACGTTTCAAATGATAAAGGTGACACTTATAAAATCCATCTGCTCCAAGTTGAAAAGATTTTTTAATTTGCGACTAAAAGCTATCTTGTTTGATAGCTTTTTTTATTTTTTTACATCATATCACTTGACAAAATTTAGTTTTTAGTGTAATATACACCCATAAATTAAACAAACCACTAAGGACTTTAAAATGACTAAAAATAATGTAGTTGGCAAAGGCATTAAATTCCATTATAGCTTACGCAATAAAATTGGTATTGCATTATTCTTTGCTTTCGCCATTTATGCAACCTACTCTTGCTTTGATTTATTCTTCGTTGCAGGTTTTGAGCCTAGCACAGAAGAAAATAATCAGTTGATCCGACACACTGTATTAAAACTTGCAGGCTTTGGTTGGTTATTATCAATGGTTGTTTACTATATGATTTTCGACCGCCCTATGAGAGCAAAATTAAAAACTATTTTTTAATCTATCCAAATAATAACCGTCATTATCGGCGGTTACATTAAATGCAAAGGACCATTATCGAGGTATAAAATGACTAGAAAAACTTTCACCAAAGAAGAAATTGAACAACTAAAAAACAAATGTGATGAACTGGATAAAACCAGAACAGATATAGTTAAACAACTGGAGCAGGTTGAAGCATCAATTGCTTTATCTAAAGTTGAGTTATTCCTTGCTAAAAATCAGTACAATAAAGGCGATGTAATTAAAATTCACATTGGTATCGGCAGCCATAGAAAAGAGCTTATCTTATGCGTTCCTTTCGATGAAGATTACGATGAAGTCATTAAGAGCCGTAATTACTACCTTGTTTATGAACGTTGTTTTGAATTAAATAAATCTGGTTTAGTTTCTAAAAAACTCATTTATTCAGATTTAACCAACGGCGAAGTGATCGGTACATACGACCGCAAAACTCGTAAAGTTACTTACTTCTAAAATCAAACCGCCATCTTTGGCGGTTTATTTTCATTGAATAACTCATCTTATATATTGACAAAATTTTATTTTTAATGTATAATACAATCAATAAATCAACGTAATTAAGGATTTTAAAATGAAAAATACAGTAGGTTTAAAAAATGTCACCAATCAAAAACAAGATAAAAAACTTTGGATCAAAACCTCAAAAGGTGAATTCACTGCGATGAACCTTGTTAAGATTGAACAAAATGACAATCCATATTACACCTATTACAAAGCCGAATTACACAACGACACACAAATGACGGTTGCTGATCTTAAAAATCAAATGGGATATGTTGGCGACAGTAGTCAGGCTGTATTTGATGATATTGAACAAGGGAAAAACATTGATTTTTTCTCTGAAAAACGTGCATTAAAACACTTTGGTAAAGGTGAAGAATATTGCGTAATTGCAATTTATGATAACTTAATGAATATCGTTAAGAAAAAATCATACAAAACAAGCCGACACGTTACTGTACCGTTAGAGGGTTTGAAATCTCATTTGTTTGGTTTTGATCGCCGAGATAAAGAGTTTTATGCCAAAATTATTGAGTTAAATCCTGTTTTCCAACGTGGAAATGTTTGGACCAAAGAACAACAGATTGCTTTTGTTGAAAACTTTATCCGCAATCCACAATCAGTGAACAAACAAATTTATTTCAATGATGGTTGCATCTTCAACAAATTGGTGCCAAACGATGAAAATAACTATATTGCAGGCAAATACTGCTGTCTTGATGGCTTGCAGCGATTAACTGCTCTATTAGACTTTATTGATGGTAAATTCGCTATTTTTGACGGTCAATTGACGTATGAAATGATCGAAGATTCACCGAACAAGTTTGAAATTTTAAGTGATTGTATGCTTGATTTTAACGATATGTTATTCAAAACCAATCAAGAAGTAATCGACTTTTACGTTGACTTTAATAGTGCAGGCACCGTCCACACTCAAGAAGAAATCGAGCGAGTTAAGTCGCTTATTAAATAGAGAAAAGGGGGATTTATGATTACTGCTAAAGAAGCATTAAGAATTGCAAAACCTGCTGAAATTGAAGCTCAAGAAGCGTTAATTGAGATTGAGAAAATAATCAAAGAAAATGCAGAAAAAGGTTCAACTAGCGTTATTATTCGGAAGGCACCTTATAGTAATTATTTAATGTACTCATCTGACGATCCTGTTTCTAAAATTGTAGTAGAAACGTTACGGAAAAATGGGTTTAAGGTTGATTTATATTACTATGAAGGACAATTTGTTGATTACGGCTTACGGATTGAATGGAGCCAAGTCAAATAAATCTTAAAGATCTGCTTAATGCAGGTCTTTTTTATTTGAAACACTTGACAAGATTTAATTTTTAGTGTATCATACACCCATAAATTAAACAAACAGCAGGACATTATTATGAACAAACAAGCTATCATTAAAATCAAACATAATGCTTCCATTGACGTTATTTGCTTTGATAATCCTAACAAAAGTATTCGTTTTGGTTTACAAGGCTCATTATCATCAAGCAGCTCAATCCGCACCAGTGATTTAAATTTAATCGGTGCCATTGTCAAAAAATTAAAATCTTTAGCCAACAACACTGATAACGGTGATTTTGAAAAATTTGAAATCAATGAAGATGAATTTATCTCATTAAAGAAATATTACGACAGTATTCAAATCAACGTGAAAAGTGGCGGTGACTTTTCTGAAAATGGAATCATTGGCTTTATGACCGCAGAACAAGCTAAAACTTTAGCTAACAAACTTGAAGAATTACTATAAGGGGATGAAAAATGAAAAGCGATTTATTACACTTATCACAAGAAGTATCAGACAAAACATTAAAATGCGTTCAAGCCTACTATGATAAATACTACTTAAAAGAATTTGAATCTTCTACTGGCGAAACAATGGAGTATCGTGAGTTTATCAAAGATACGAAAAAAGCATTAAAAGCAATCTTTGCCGATACTGGTTTTGAATTAGTAGAATTTACCAAAATCCATTTCTGTTATAGCTGCTTTGTGCGCAACAAAGAAACAGGTTTACTTGCCTACCTTACTATTGATGATATTCGTTCGCCAAACAAACTAGGCAGTGGCTTTGATAGCATTTTAGTTCGTCAAGCTGAACACGTGAAAGATTATACTGGCGGTTATCGCTCAATTGGATCGTTTATGACACTGGTTGAAGATTTAAAAAGAATGACAAGCTAATAAAAGTGACCGCCGATTGGCGGTTATTTTTTTTATCTAAACAGTATTTATTTTTTAAATTATTTTAACTTTTCACTTGACAATGATAGCATTTATCGCTATAATACCCACATCAAGACAAGCAATGGTGCTTAGTCAAACAACAAACAGGACTTACTATTATGAGCAACACTTTATATGAATTATCAACAGCATTTCAAGATTTATTAAACACTTTAACCGATCCTGAAATCCAATTTGATGATGAATCAAAAGAAAACCTTGTTAATGCGTTAAACGGCATTAAAATGGATATTCACGCAAAAGCGGAAAATATGACTAAAATCATTCGTGATTTAGAAGGTCAAGCGGATATGGTTGATGTTGAAATCAAACGCTTACAAGCTCGCAAACAAGCCTTGAGCAATAAAGCAGACTTCTTGAGAGATATTATCAAAGGCACTATGGAGCATACAGGCATTGATAAAATCAATTCTTCCTTATTCTCTATCGCTTTATCAAAACCAAAAGCAGGTGCAGTGATTATCAACATTCCAGTTGAAGAATTACCACAAGAATATCAAAAGGTAACGATCACTGCTGATAAGACCGCTTTAAAAAATGACCTTAAAGACGGTGTAGTGATTGACGGTGTAGAAATTGAAATGAATCGCACCTTATCTATTCGATAATTAACATAAGCGGTAGAAATACCGCTTTTTTAAAAATTTATTTAACAAAGACACTTGACAAACTCTATTTTTAGAGTATAATTAAACACATAAATTAACAACACAAACGAGGATTAAATTATGGGCGCATATTACCAATGGCAATTGAAAAAAGACGACAAAATTGAAGTCATCAAACCTGATTGGCTGAAATTTTTAGAAAGTTTTTACCATTTTAACGATTACACGCAAGCTGCGATGATCTTTATTAAAGAAGCAGGCAAACCAGTTGTTGTGAATACGGTTTGTGACTATGACGATCACAGAGAATGGTTAGATGAAACAATCCCTGTTTCAGAGGGTAAAATTAAACCGCTTAAATCTGGCTATTTAGTCAATGATAAAACCAAAACGTATTTTTCATTGGCAAAATTCTTTAAATTTCGCAATCAACTTGATACTGACGACAATTATAATAAATTGTTAATTTCCCCACTGGCATTATTAACACGTTCCGATGTTCACGCTCAAGGTGGTGGCGATTTTGATGTTGAAGATTTAAAACAAAATCCAGAAAGATGTTGTGCTGTTTCAGTGTTTGATCCTGAATTAGTTGGTTCTTGGGCAGACAGTGAAGTTCGTTATACTGATGATCCTGTTTCTAATTACAAAGACATTACAACAAAAATTGCTTGTTATGAACAATTTTAATAAATAATTAAATAAGCGGTAGTAATACCGCTTTTTTATAAGGATTTTTAAAGGTGCTTTAAATGGGTAATACATTAAAATTAAGTTTAATCAAAAGCGGTACTTTTTCTAATTAAAATGCTTTTATTAAATACATTAAAGAACGTCATCATTCTTCTAAAATCTCTATTTTAGAGAAAAACAAATACAAGGGCGAACAGGGATATTACAACTCTTTTACCGCTTCTGTTGATTATACTTTAAATAAACCACAGATGGTTAAACTGATCCAAGAGCTGCAAAAAGACATTGAATTTCCATTATTCAAATGGGAGCTTAAACAAGGCGACAAATTGCTATTTTCTAACCAAAGCAATAAAGCTGAATTCCAAAAATGGCTTAAACACTAACAACAACCGCCGATTATGGCGGTTTTTTATTTTAATTTACAATTTCACTTGACGAATATTGATTTATAATATAAAATACAACTATAAATTAAACAGCAGAACGAAACTTATATGAAACATTCATTTACGCTTCCAAACGGTTCATTGATTGAGTTTGGCTTTGATGAAAAAAGCAAACGCTATTTCTTCACTGCATCAGGCAAAACAAAACATTTCAAGCAAAAAGATATACTTGAAAACATTTTGGATTCATTACGTAAAATCAATAGCGATCAATGGATGATTCGTTTTGATATTGATTGTGGTGAAATCAACATTAAAACCACTCACGTTACTTGCTATGGAAGTCATTGTACCTATAAAGACTACATCTTTTTAGGTTATATCAATAACGTGTTAGCAGATCAAATTGCTGACAGCTTAGAAACTTTATTAAAAAATTAAGGATTTATGATGAAAACTGTAAAATTAAAAGCAAACTCTGTTTCTGAATTCGTTTACGATATTGGCAACTCACGTTTAATTGTCTATAAAAACGATTCATCTATTCCACGTTCTATTAAGTGCGATGAAGATGACGCTCAAAAAATTGTTGATGGTTACTGCACTGCATCCAATCATTATGTAAACTTTTCAAAGGTGCCGATGATTTTTAGTGTACGATATGGAAGGGGTAATATTTTTAGTTGATCTAAAAAATGATATGACCTATACTATATAGGTCATATCATTTCGGCGTTATGACAAATGCAAATTGAACAACAAATACCACCACAAGGCAGAAATTTTCTGCCTTTTGTTTTAAATAGATATTGACTTTATTTAGAATTTATTGTAGAATAACCACATAAATTAAACAACACAGGACACACAAAATGAATACACAAAAAATAAATATCTCAACCAACAAAATCTATCTTTTAGGCATTAGTGGTGGCATATTTTATTTAACCACTGAGTTAAATGAAGGTGACGACATTAAAAGTAAAATTAAAAGATGTTTTTGTTCTTACGATAAAATGGCTATTACAAGCATCAAAGAAGATGGCTCTAGTCTTTTTAAAATGATTAGTTTTTATGATGAAATTGAATCAATTGATATTGAAAATTCATTCCAATCATTAGAAACATTGAAAGTAAATCCTAAATATGACATCATCAGTTCACGATTATATACTTTTAAAAAAATAGATATTTATTGTGATACCAATTTTGCTGAGGTTTACTCAAATATCATCGACAAAAATCAATAATAATTACCGCCGTAACAGGCGGTTTTTTGTTTATTTTATATTGACTTTATTTAATATTTATTGTAGAATAAATACATAATTTAAACAAACAATAGGACATCAAATGGAAATCACATTAGAACAGGCAACTCATGCTAACCTTCACCTATATAGCGATGTTTATCCTTATGAGATCGTGCGTAAAATCTCTAACAAAACATTAGAGGTTCGCAAAATGAATTACACACTAACCAATAACGATATGAGCAATCAAGAATGGGAAATTTCTTCAAATGAAAACAACCCTACTTTCCGCATCCGACTGCACAAAAACGGAACTTGGCGCGACAGACGAAAACTTCGCTATTCATTAGATACAGAGCCTAGCTGCTATTACGATTATTCATTCTAGATTAAAAGCGGTTTAACCGCTTTTATTTTATTATTTCACTTGACAAAATTTGATTTTTAATGTATTATACAACCATAAATTAAACAAACCATTGAGAACTTATTATGAAACACTTAAACGAACAAGAAAAAGCGGTTATTACTAAAACTTTAGGTAAAGTTGAAGCTCAACTTCAAGAAAATAAATATGGCACAGGCGTATTTATTGACGGTCAAATCAACGCTATCGCTGAATTGAACAAAACCAGTGTGCTTCAAACTTTATTAAATGTCATTTATAATGAAGATGAAGTGCCGACCATCAAAGAAATATACGATTTAGTCGGTTCAACACAAGGTATTCAACCTCACATCGTTCCCCATATCTTTAAAAACCGTTGCAAAGAACTCTTAATTAAAGAATTACTTGCTTTATCCGTTCAATAATTCAATATAAGCCGCTTTTAGCGGCTTTTATTTCAAAAGAGATACTATGACTACACTTACCCTAAATCAAGCTGTTACACCATTTAAATTCATCGAATTTGACGATTTAACGCTACCTATTACACCGCTAACAATTCAACTTTGTGCTGAACTTAATCATAATGGTGATGTATTCCTTATTGCTTCCGATCCAAATGCTGCACAATTACACATCGGTTTAGGTAAATATCACCTTTCCAAAGAAGAACAATTTGCGTTAAAAGAACAGTATATCTGTCAAACAGGCGATCTTGATTTATCTGGCGACCCCTTTTTATTGATTTACTGGCAAGAGGAAGATTTTGTTGATAATCACTTAAATCTTAATCAGTTAATTCAATTAAAAATTGCAAAAATCAAAAATTTATATATTGACAAAAATTAATTTTAACTGTATAATATAACCATCTTTTAAACAATACAACCATAAGGATAAACTATGAAATCATTAAAAGTCATCGCTGCAATCGCCGTCTTCGCCATCGCTTCACAAGCTCAAGCTGCACACGATTTTCAAAATCCAAACGACAACAAACTTACTTGTAAAGTTGTTGGTGTACTAGATGGCGACACCATCGACTGCTATGGAAACGGTAAAAAAGTCCGTGTTCGTTTAGCCGAAATTGATGCCCCTGAAAAAACTCAAGCATACGGTCAAAAAGCTAAACAACTGCTTTCATCACTGGCTTACGGCAAAACAGTTACCGTTACTTACAATCAGCAAGACCGATACGGACGAATTATTGGTGAAGTGTTCACGTTTACCGACCCAATTACAGTCAATTATCGTATGGTGCAAAACGGTTTAGCGTGGTCCTATGATCGCTACAATAAAGATCGTGCTTATATCACTGCTGCACAAGAAGCAAAAGCTAATCGCATCGGCTTATGGGCTTCCAAAAACCCAATCAACCCTGAAGATTACCGTCATAAATAATTAAATGCCCCTTATAGGGGCTTTTTATTTGCTTTTAAAAAAATAATCATTTATAATATACGCATAAAAACATAATAATTTTTCATTGTATTAAATACCTCGAAGGCTGCAACCACGCAGCCATTTTTTTTGCACCGCACTTTACCTTCTTTAACACTTCCTTAACCGCCCTTAACACTCGCTTCGGTATAATACAACCATTCACTAAGCAAACACAGAAAGGCTCTCAAAATGGCTAAGAAACAAGTTAAACCAAGCAAATTTGAACGCTTCACTAAAGTTGTTGAAGTCATCAAACAAATCCTTACTTTAATTATTCTTGCTATTGTTCTCTGCTCCACCATCACGAAAGGTTACGCTATCGAAAGTCTGAAAATCGGCGATATTGAAATCAAACTAACTAAATAAGTCAAACAGCTAGGAAACTAGCTGTTTTTTGATTGTATTATATATCATTTAAATCTTACACTTGACAAAATTTAGTTATTGGTGTATTATTATTTTAGTTTTAACAACACTAGGAAAAATTATGAACATTACCGATCTCAGTAAAGCGATCTTGACGGATCAATACTTAAATCAAATTAGAAGTGCCGCCATTACCGCCGTTTCAAACTATGAAAAAACTCATTCCATTTTAGAAGCCAATCGCGCTGCACTCAAAGAAGCCTTGATTGCCATCAGCAAAATGCAATTGCCTGCATTAAATATTGGTGATGCTAAATCCAGAACGCTACCTTTTGATGAACGCGTTAAAATCAACAATAAAGAGCTTGCAAACTTTTCGTCTGGCTTTTCTATTCGTCCACTTCGATTCTTATTCACTATCCTTCATACGCCTTATAATACGATTGATTTTGATAAAATGAATGATGTTGCGATGAAAGATCCTGAATACACGATGGAAAAACTTGAAATCAACGACATTATCAATGAATTTGAGTTGCGCCAAGTTGCATACAATTTATTCTTTGAAGAAATTGGTATTTTCAAACTTGATGAAATCCCTGTAACTAACTTCCATTTAAACAACCTTAAATTTTATTCGGCTGAAGAACACCTTTTATCTCGTGTTGCGGATCACTTAGGTTTTGAGCCTGAAAAGCAATTTTTTATTTGTGATAAAGTGATTAGTTGCACTAAGGATCGATATGATGCTGTCACAAACCCTTATTTGTCATTTGGTGAACGTTGGGTATATGCCAACAAAGATGCTTTAGTTGAAGCGCTACCTGTGCCAACTGTTGATGCACTTATTAAAGCAGGTTCGGAAGATTACTTCTCAGCAGAAAAACTCTTGTCAGTAATCAAAAAACATTTCACCAAAATCAAAACAAATTACAACACTTATAGTGATGTATTTGGTGAATTCAAAGTATTCTGCAAAAGTAGTCTAATCCCTATTTTAGAGATCCTTAAACTGATTTACGGCGAAGATGTTAAGGTTAAAACCTATGATGACATCATTACTAATATGTATATCCCTGTCGGTGGTGGAATTGAAATCCTTTATACTAAAAATAATGAAGTTAAATTCAAACTTCCAGAAGAAACGACCACTCGTGGCGGTGTAACCATCAAAACAAGCGAATTAAGAGCCTTACTGAATGAAATCCTATTAAGTATCAAGGCTTAACAAATAATCAGAAAGCAGTCATAATATGGCTGCTTTTTTATTTTTATTATTAAATCACTTGACAATTATAAATTATTTATTTATAATTCAATCATAAATTTTTAATAGGACATTTCAATGTTATTCAATCTAAACGACACCGTGAAAATCAATGGTTCATCAACAACTTATTTAATCGTTGGGAAAAGACCTGCGAATAAGCGTGATTTTTGCGGTAAAAATCAATATTTAGTCATTTTTAATAGCACACTTATCTGCACACAAGAGCCTGAAAATGTGCTAACTAAAGTTGATGAAAACTTTGAGTTCCGCTATGCGCTACTTGATTACCGTTTAGATTTATATCGTGAACATCTCGAACGATACACGGCAGAAGGCTTTGAAATGCTTACTTTAGAGCAAATTCAATCCATTAAAACTAAGGACTAATCCAAATGACACAGATTTTAGAACCGCAACCAACACTTTTAAGTGTTTACGAATACCGCCACTTTATTTACGGCGATAAATTTGTTCCACACCCCAAAGATGATAGTTCGCTTGAAATCAATTTTGAAAACACGCTACTTGAAATATTCATTGGTGATCGGTCCAATTTATTATTCAAACAACGGATCACCGAAGAAGATGTTAATTTACTTTCTTCATTAGCTGAAAGCGATGATTGTTCATTTGAAAAATTAAACAAAATCTTTGAGCCAACAGGGTTATCTATTACCGATATTACCGATGATTATGTTTGTTTTGAAATTGAAGATGCAACTGAAAACGTTAATATCAAATTCTTATTAGAGCAACTATTCCACGTTGCAAAAACTCACAAGGGGGCTTAATGCAATTTGAAGAACAACTATGCGATGAAATCTGTGAAGAACAGTTTGATGTTCCAACACCTGAAACATTAAAACGATTACAAGCTGACGAAGCTAATTCGGCATACTTCAATAAACCGATGTCAGAAATCTTTTTAAGACTTCATAAGGGCGACTTCTACCCTTACTTTGACCGTACCAGTGTAGAAAAGGCAGGTTTTAAAACTGAAAATGCTTCTGAAAAAGGATTTTACTTATTAAAATTTCCTGACGGTTCCGAATTAACCATTGAAGGCTAACAATTAAAGAGGTGCATAAACGCATCTCTTTTTTTATTTCTCATATTTATCAATGAAATCACTTGACAATTATTTATTTTTAATGTAATATACAACCATAAATTAAACAAAACCATTGAGGATTTATTATGAAAAAACTATTTATCTTATTAGCTTCTGTTTCATTGGCTGCTTGCTCAACAATGAATAATTGTTCATCAAGCTATGGCGACCAATCTATGACTTGCAAAGTCTCTCAATCAACTGATAGAGCGATGGAAAGTGCATCAAACAATGTGATCTACTCTATCACCAGTAACATTACAAGCGCAATAAATAACGCTATCAGCAACGCTTTACGCTAAGAAATAAACATTTAATAAAGCATCTTAACGGATGCTTTATTTATATAAATCACTTGACAACTTTATATTTTTATTCTATAATTAACCCATCTTAAATAAACAAACAGGACACACAAAATGACACTTATTATTAACTCTATCCCTAATGCAAAATTCAAAGCTGTTGACGGTGTAGCTTACTTACTAGCCATCGAAGGTCAAAATGAATTAGGCGAAGAACAAAGCGTTGTTGCTCAAGCTGATTACAACAATAATGGCTTATATCTACTCTATCTTGAAGCCAAAAAACGTTGGAAAGAAGGCAATTTATCAAAATGCTATATCGTTGGCGTGAAAAATGGCAAATTCTGTTATCGCCGACCTGATATGATTAATTTTTCTGAATCAGCTAAAGAGTTTACCGTTAGTACGTTAGCTGAAACCAAAACTGTTGAAGAAATGGAAAAAGATGCAAAAGATCGTGGCGTTTACGCTTTAGATACACTCAAAAATATTGATCGCCGATACAATATGGACTTCTGCTCATTATTAACCACTGGAGTGACAAAATGAACGTAGGAACTTTGGTCCGCATACTAAATGCGGATCTTAGTTGTGGCACAGCATTATTTAATGGTATGCCTGCAACTATCGAGCAAGAACCTGCTGCGGTGAATTTCAAAACCCAACCCAATGGTGCAAGAACCACCATTACAGATTTACTTAATCAATTAAAACATCAACAAAAAGACAGTCTTGTTTTAATTAACGGCAAAGAAGTTAGCGGTGTTGTTTTTCATCATTTAACGGCTAATTTAATTTACTAAATCACTTGACAATTATTATTTAACCTGATATACTTAACCTGTAATTTAAACAACAACAGGACACAATTATGAAAGGTTATTTAGTTTTAAATGAGGACAATTTTAATCCAGAAGTCACTCGATTATACGTCACTCGCGGTGATAATCTCGTTAATTACGATGGCGTTAAATGTGATAAATTCGCAGGGCTTGAAATTAACAATCAAATTTACTGGATGAATCTATCATTCGCCAATGTGAAACAGTTATCTGGTACGTTATTTGACTTTATTCATATTGATGAAAAATGGTTTGCATCCGTTAGCGGTAAAAAAGGTGAACGCAAGGAAATTAAATCAATCACCAAAATTAACTGTCATCACGATGATATTTTTGAATCTAACAAAAAGTATCTTAAAAAAGCAGTACGAAACCCATACGCAAATGATAGCTTATGGTGGACCCCTAGCGATTTAAGACAACATTTTAAAAACATCTTATTGTAGGAATACATTTATGACACAAACAGCAGTAGCCCTTGAAAAATTAGGGCAAATTCTGAAAATTGAAAATGCCAAAGAAACTCAAGTGGCAGGTAGTCATTACAAAAACCGCAAAATGGAGCCGTTAGACTTCTTGCAAGAAGTTGCCATTTATTATGGTTATACCGTTGCTTCAGCAACCAAATACTTGCTGCGGTATAAAAATAAAGGTCAATGGCAGGATGACTTACTAAAAGTTGCGCACTACTCTCGCCTGCACGAAATGGAACAAGATCAGGGAATTGGCATCAATAGCAGTTTACTTTATTTGCCTGATTCTGAACTTGATAGCATTGAAGATAAACTTATCGCTAAATTACCTGATGTTGGTGTGGCTCTTGATTCAAAAGCCGCAGAAATGTTTAAACATTTGATTCGTTTTGCTCGCGAATATGCAACTGGCGGTGTTTATACCGTTACTCGTCAAAAATTATTTGACTGCATTTCTGAAGAAATCACCAACGCAAAATAATATAACAACTTTGGCGGTTAATAGGACCGCCAACACTTTAAAAAGGAAATTGAATTATGGTTAAAACATTACGCAAAAGAACAACTAAAGAACAAAAAAGACGACACGACCAAACTTATTTAAGCAAAACTAGCGTATTCCGTGTTAGTCGTAAAACGGCTGATTTAGCCACACAATTTCTCACTGAAAGTGGTCTTAGAACCAAAAACATTGTTGATATTGTTCATTTAATGGTTTGGCATTTATCTGACAGTGGCAAAAAAACAATCAATCCAAATGTGTTGACATTACTTCCAACACCGCAGGAACCCTTTAAACCATCCGAAAAAACACTTATCGGAACTGAGTTAAAGCGCGTTAACGTTAGACATCACGTGAAAGATGCAATGGATTTAATGTGCGCGGCATTGTGTAATACTATTCGTTCACTTCATCCGAACGTATTATTACGCGCTTATGAAGCACCTGACTACATCCTAAAACTTGCTATCAATTATTGCTCGCAGCTCAGTCAAGAAGATAAGGATGCTTATTCAGCTCAAAAAGCTGAAGATCGACTATTCTCGCTGTCGGTCCGTTACTTTAAAACTGATCGTGAATAAAGTTAGTGGTTCAATTTCCTTACCAAAGCCAACTAATGTTGGCTTTTTTTATTGTTTTATAATTGACTTTATTTATTATTTATTGTATAATTAAACTCATAAATTTACAAAACAAGGAACACCAAAATGATTAAAACCCTAACCTCTCGCCGCGCAACATCGGTTAAAAATCAAATCAAAAAACTATTAACTAACAACCCTTATGGCGGTCGTTATGCCGATAAATTAGTTGATGCCGTTGAAGTCTTAAAGAATGAAAGCTCAACTGTTGTTAAATTTAACAGCGACAACACTTCTATTAACCCATATTTAGAAATTGAATCACGACTAGGTAAATTGAAATTTGCCATCGTTTACTATTTAGGTCATTCAATGGATCAATGTTCATCCTACACCCACAGTGTAATGGTTCGTGTAGATCCAAGAGTTTAAGTGAAACTATTGACTTTATTTAAAATTTATTGTAAAATAAATCATAAATTCAACAAATAAAGGGCTATTATGAACAGCAATACTCGTTCTAAAAAAGCAGACATCAACCAACAGATCCTACAAATGCGCCTTAACGGTATGGCTTACCAAAAAATTGCCGATACATTGGGCGTATCTGTTACCGTTGTGTTCTATGCCATTAAAAAAATGAAAGATCAACACCCTGAACTTTCAAACAAAAACCAAACTCGTGGTGTTAAACCGCCAAAACAAGAACTACTTATTGCAGCAAAATCACTACTTGAAAAAAATTACACCATCAAAGAAGTGGCTGATACTTTAGGTTTATCTTGTGGCACCATCTGCAACTGGAACAAAAAATTCATCAAGATAGATTTACACAATAAGCGTAATGAACGTAAACCAATTCTATATCCATCTGGATCCGATTTACGTATTCTTATCGCCAAAACCTACAACGAAAACACGTCAGCTTCATTAAGAGAAATTGCGGCTAAAACTGGTGTATCACATCAAGCTGTTCACGCAAACTTAAAAGCTCTCGGTGTTGATTTAAAAAACCATCACAAATCCATTTAAAAAATAAGTAAAACATTATGAAAGTTACTTTTGAAATTGAACACATCGATCCAACTGACGATTTAACCAAAGATGAAATCTTAGAAAAAATTGAATCTTCTGAAGCCTATCTTGATTTCAACAATAACGAAATCTACATCGAAACAGATAATGGTGAATATGAAGTTGTCGGTCAATTCGCTTGGAATATGGTTAGTGCTGAAAGATAATTTGCTTTTTAAGTGAATTTCGTTACAATGAACTTGTTTTTCATTTTAATACCTAAAACTAGAGGGCTTGCATTATGCAAGCCTTTTTCTTTTCCTTGAATTATCTATATTTATCACTTGACAATTTCTTGTTTTTAAGGTATCATAACCACATAAATTAAACAACAGAGGACTATTATGAAACCTATTTCACAAATGACAAAAGAGGAATTCCGCTCTTTTTTAACTAACACCGATTTCAATATCAGCGATTATGTTGATGAAGGTAATACGGCAGACGGTTTTATTTACGACTACCTCAAACATCTTAACATTAACGCTGATCGAACAGATTTTATCTGCGCTATCCCTTCACCAGAAGAAGGCTATAATCTTCGTGATTTATACGTATCTTCTATTGATAAATTTATTGTCTTTTTCAATATTGATGACAGCTCAGACAGCTTTGGCTCCAAACAATACCTGTTTAGCATTAAAAAAATTATGACTAAAGATGAATTTGAAGAAAAAGCTGAATATTTACTTAAAGATGAATTTGCCGTTAAATCCTTAATGGTTTCACTTAGTATGTTTTTCACATATTAAAAAATGTAATATTAATTTGATACCTCCTATTATGGCGGTATTTCATAGAGGACCTAAAAATGAACATTAAAGTTATTAAACCGCTAAACGACTACAAAAAAGAATTCATTAAAAAAGACATTCCGCTACTTATTGGTATTTTCGATGAACTGCTCGATAAGAATGTTGAGATTAGCGACAATTTCTTTGATACCGCTTATTTTGCTTTCCATAAAACAAGTGAAGTATTCAGATTTTTTGATATGAATGAGGAAGCGTGTGAGCTTAATTCAGTCATAATGGATAATCTCGATGAGTTCCAAGATTGCTTTAATGAATATCTTGATTTTGACAACAGACAAACCTCTAAATATATAGAAAAGGTTAGAAATTGGCTGAAACAATTACTTGATAAAATTTAATTTTATATATTGACAAAAATAAATTTTTATAATATAATACACATATATTGAAAAACAATGGTATTTAACCCTTACCACAGAATTTATCTGATAGTTTAAATATGTAGTGGTGCGTGTAACTGAGATGATTAGCCACTACCCTTGATGAAAGGTGGGTTCAGTATTGCTTATTGTTGCAAAATGTTATGAAAAGGTTTGTCGCTTTAAAATCTTGAATAACATTTTCACCAAACAATTTTTGTTGAGTATAAGCGTAGTCAGCAAGGCAATCCTGAAGTCAATTTAAAATACTTGGCAGTAAAATGTTGAGGGATGCGGTGCAAGTCCGTAAAGATAAAACAAACTACCCATAGCTGCATAATAAGTCAAGACTACTTTGACAAGCAGTTTCTCTTGAAAGGCTTAGGTTATTAAACCCCAATTTGCCTTTGGTTGAACGACCCCCTCGATTAGAGGGGTTTTTTATTGTATTTTTATTTAAAATATGTTATACTTATATAAAATCCACAATTTTATAAGGTTAATTATTTATGAGAAAACGTACAATTCGACCTGAGATAGTTAAATTCATTGTGCTTCCAACTAATAATGAATTATCACAGCAATCCGATCCAAATACATCAAAAGCAATCGTAATGCGTGACTTTATCGCTAAGGTCGGTAAAAAACCAACAACCGATGATTTCTTCCGTGCAGGCTACAAAAACGTTGCTTTTTCTGGCTCCACTTCACAATCATTCTTTACCGTTAAATTTGATGATGGCAGATCATTAAAAGTTGAGGTTTAGTCTATGGATAAATCAAGCAACAATAATAATTCCAGTAGAGAAAAAATCTTAGCAAGAAATATTGCTCGCAGAAAACTCACTAACCAACTTAAAGTGCCTAGCAATTTAATGGATCAGGCAAAAGATATTGCAATCAATATTATTGAGCCTCACCGATTAAATATTTCAGAAAACTTACCTGCCACTCGTTTTGCCGTCCGTGCTTCGGTGGTGGATTTACTCGGATGTTTCCTTTCTCACCTGTCTGAGAATGGAACCAAGCCAATTCGTCCTGCTAACTTTCATTCGCAATTAAAAACTCTTTGCCCCGATATTAAGTGCTGCAAGGAACTACAACACCATAAAGAAAAACGTATCGTATTAGATAAACTATCTCACCGTGCTATTGTTTCTCTAATACAATCCATAATAAAACCCTGTAATGAAAAGAACCTTATTATCATTACTGGATATATATTAGCTTGTGCCATCGACTTATTTAATCGTAGCATCATCAATGAAAAAGATATAATCCACTTCTACACAACAAGATATAACCTACTTAAACAAGCTACTTCCGAAACAACACTCGAACAAAGTGATTTCACCTTCAATAATTACATTGAAGGACTTGCCGACTTAAAATTCTCTCAGCTATAAAAACAAAAAAGGGTGCAAATTCCACTTTGCACCACTTTTATACACTTTTTACCACTTAATCCAATAATCTCTTTATTTTCTCTCTCAATTCATCTAAATCAACTTTCTTATAGTAAATAAACAAAGATAACCACAACCTAATCGTTCCGACTTTTGGTAATTCACTATAACGACTATTGCCATTATAGATATACTGCTTAATTTCGCTGCTCTTATAAATCTCTATTAAGTCAGATACCTTCAAACCAAACAATTCTTTCAATACCACCAAATCTTTCTTATACATCGGATCTGATATAGATCGCTTTACTAATAACCCCTTATACCTAACTCTTATCGCTTCATATTTTTCTGGTTCACTCTGATTATATAGCTTCGGTCTATCTCTATATTTCAAGCCATACATCTTACCTATAAAATCTTCCGTCAGCTTTCTCGGCTCATAACCTAACAAACCAAACTTTTCTTCTAATAAAGCAAGTAAACTCAACTCAACTTGATCCGATACAAACTTATCCTTTTCCGATGTCGTTATTCTGTAATAACTAGGCAATGAAACATCTAATAATTCAGCCTTACTTTTTTTAGTTTTCGCCCCTAACAATCCAAGCAGCTTATTTGTATCAGCTCCAGTTATACCTATCATCTGATTACTCGCTTTCATCAATCACCCTTTTAATCAATACTACTCATAAAACCTTATTATTATAATCCAAATTAAGCTATAATTAAAACTCCATTAAATAAATAAGGATCTAAATATGTTAAAAAAATTTAAACTATCCATCATCACAGCCTTACTCGGTACTTCTTTATTCGCTCAAGCTGATATTATTACCGATAGTGTTCAAGGCGGCGATTCAAAATTATCTATTAAATTAGATGAACAACAAAAAGAATCTGAAAAAATTAAATCAATGGATCTTACTGATCCTAACTTTAATCCTTCAGATTATTTCTCGGTCAAAAATAAAGATCTATACAAATTTAATCTACCTGTTAATGGCGGTGTTTATCCTATTTCACCAAGAGTTGATGATTTAAATAGCCATCAAATTAAATCAATCGAAAAAATAAACGAATATTATTCCAACGTTGTTGCTAATTGTCGTGGCGGTCAATCTATCAATAGATCCGTAATTGACAGTTTTAATGATGAATACGCCAAAAATCAATCAGCTATCGGTATTATTTTAGAAAACGTTACAAAAGGCTATTATTCCGACAACAATTTATTATCCATTGAATTATTGTTACGCAGCCAATTAGATGCTTATCGTTGTGTTTATTTAAATGCTGCCGTCAATTTAGTTGAACAACAAGATTATGTTACTCAGGTTAATGAAAATATTAACACCTTACAAAAACGTAATTTTGTACTCAGAAACACTTTTGACACCATAAGATATATTTATCTTGAGATTCCAATAGATCAAATTATTAAAAATCGGATCTACTAATCAATTAAAGCGAGAGAAATCTCGCTTTTTTTTGCGCTTAAAACTGTAAAAAACCGACTTTAAACAAGATCCAGTATGACATTCAAACAAGAAAGATCCAAAAATCACCCTTACAAAATCAACTTTAACCGCCAAAAACATCAGTAAAACAGTCGTTTCACCTATCTACTTCTAATTATTTGCAACTTTTTCAATCAAAAGATCCATAATCAATCAAATTATCTTACTTATCAAACCAATATTATAAACAACCATCTTTCAATCAAAGATCCTTAACGCCAAAACATAACACTAAAGGATCCGATTTAAATAATTCAAAGCGAAATCGGATCGACCACCATAATGTTTAGTGAAAAACATTAAAAAAGGATCTAAAAACAACAGGTTACAAAAGCCATACAAAACAAAGCATTAAATAAAACAATAATTAACACTAAAAGCACACTAATTAATAACAAAAAACTATCAAAATCACTTTCTCAACAATATCAACAATCAATAATTTTAAATTACTCAAAATAATCATTTAGGATCCGCTTTTATACACCCAAACAAGCTATCAAAAACACCGCTTTAAACACCCCTAAAATCAACGATCCTAAACGGATCTTTAGCTATACAATTTTTTCATCAAAAATCATCTTTCATAACAACACTTAATCACATCAGCATACACGCCGTTTAACGCTTGTTTTTAGACCATAAAAAACCATAAAAAAACAGCTTTTTTATATTGACATTTCGTAAAATCTGCTCACGTTACTTGCAAGAATTTTTGGTAATTTTTCAGCAACCCTATTATTTTGACTTTACGATGATTATAGGACCTCTTATAAACCCTTTTTCAACCTTGCTTCAAGGTGATTTTGTTAGTGTAAAATTTAGAGAATTTTGACACTCAAAACCACAAAATCGAACGCGGCATTTTACTGTTTAAAATCACCATCACTACAAGTAAATTTTGTATTGATTTTATTTACTTAATAACAAGTAAACACAACCAAACCAAAGGCTAAAAAGTCAATTATCAATTGCAATAAAAATAATAGAATGAATTAGCATCAAACCTTAAAACAATAAACATTAAAATAAATCAATAAGGTTCAAATAAGTAATATCTAACCAAGATCAGATTTAAAGATACATTTAATCAGATAAATTATCTAAATAAAGAATAAGAATATCTCGGTAAAATAAAAACAATTTAATTTCAGAAGTGAACACAATAACAAAACAAAATAAGCAAAGAATATCTAACGCACAAAATACAAATAATGAGTAGATGGCAAATCAAATCACGAACAACAACATATATAAAATAAACAAACCAAGATCGCTTATTACCCTTAAAACCCTAAAAGCCTTTTAGCGTCTAAAAAACCATAAGAAAACTAAAAATAAAACCATTGAATAGTGCGTTTAGCGTATCATTAACAACCATAAATGCCTTTTTTAAGGTTTTTAAGGTATTTTTTAAAACCTTTATTCCCCTAAAGACTTAAAATCTATTGACAAGATGGATCCTTTGTGCTAGGATTTGATCCAGATTAAAGATGATTTATTTTATTTTTATCACAGAACTACTACACAAACTTGAAATCTTTAATCTTATTTGGAGTGATTTTATGAATAAAAATCAACAGGAATCTAATTCTCGCGAATTCTTTTTTGAGTTCGATAAAGAATCAGGTAAGTTATTTATTAATATTTTACATAGCTACACCGCTCAGTCGCATAATTGCGATGAAAGTTATTATGGTGTTTTATTTGCTCTAAATAATTTTGTTGCAAAACATTCTAAAGATCCTAACTTCTTTATTGTTGGCGATGCTTATTTTGATAAACAAATTTATTTAGCTATGTATGAAGCTGAAAATTTAAAAATCGTTGTTACAGACAACTTAACTGAAAATGATGCTAATCTTTTAGCTGATGAATTTATTGAGTTATATAACAACGGTTTCGATTTAACGTTAAAAAATCTTATTTCATCTAATTTCATTGATTCATCTGATGAAACATTGAAATTGAAAAAAGATAATAAAATGGTAATTGAAAAGAGATTTTAAGAGGTGATCTATGTTCTCTTTATTTGACAAAGATGTAAAACGTAAAGCGAAATTATTATTCGTATTCAGTCTTGCTGTAATTTTATTATTTGGTTATAACGCCACTCTATTAGGTATTAATTACAATGGCGTAATGTGGGATTGGCGAGGTTTTATTACTGGTGAATCAGTTGGATTAGATACTGCATCCGTATGGGGGCGTGAACGCTTCTTAATTAGTTACGGTATGACTGGTTATGAAAACTTATATCATCTGGCTGTATTTCTTCACTTAGCTTATGCTGCGTTATTGTTTAAGGCGTTTAAAGGTTCACTATTAAAATGGAAAGAGTTATCGGTTAAAAGTACATTAACAAAAGACGAACACGCCGCTTCAGGATGGGCTTTGTTTATCATTGTAATGTATATTTTAAATGCCGTACTATTCGTACACGAGATGAATGTTACATTCTTGACTGATGTTACTGAGTTCGCGGCACCATATAAATACAATGCTCTTTTACACTATGATTCAATCTTTTATTACGGTGGTCGAGGATGGTTATTTGTATTGCTAACTGCTGCTTATCCTGTTATCTACTACTTAAATAAATGCGTGAATACTAAAGCAAATACAATTGAAGAATCAAAACTGCAAGTTCAAAACTAAAATCACTCTAAAAAACAAAGCCCATACATTGTTGTATGGGCTTTTTTATTGGCATCTTCTCTATTGTTGCCAAGCTGATATTTTAAAGTCACCTTTAAAAATATTTTGGTTTGTATTCACAATGGAATCTAGTAATGATGCAAGTTCTGATACTTCATATTTATCATCACCTTTGTGAGCTTTTGAATAATCATTTGCTATATCGCTTAATGTTTGTTTATTCAGCTCACTCATAGCTTCTATTGTCTTATCTGTTTCTTCCTCACCTAAAAACGCGGCTAATTGTGCATTATTTTGCATATACATTCCACTTCCAGTGTAAGCAGCTAATGCTTTAGCTGATGCAGTGACACGTTCTAGTGATGTTTTTATTGGTGAAGTTAAAATGTTTTCCATCGCATTATTTAATAATGAAGCGGAAATCAAGAGTTTCATTTCATCACGCAATAAGTTTTTATCTTCATCGTTACGAAGGTAATTTAAATCGCCTTCATCACTTAATGAAATTCTCACTTGATGTTGCTGATTTGCTTTATGGACCGATTCGCGCAATACAGTTCTATCCATAGAATAAGGCGGTGAGAACGGTGTTAAAGGCAACCATTCTTCATCATTTACACGTAAGAAGCCTTCTTCATCATTAAATCTATTGATTTGAAGTAATGCCATTTCAAACCCTAACAAGCGTGTACCAACACTTGTATTTCGATTTGACTTAGTAAGTGATAAATATTCATTCATCGCTTTAGATAGGCAATCATCTTTATGTAAATCAGCTTGCATAATGTCATTAATAACTTTTAACGAGTTGTTTACCGCACGACCTTCAATTGAGTTGAATGACTTAACAGACAAGAAGTGTGGAACACGTAAAACTGGTGTGAGTTTTGTATTGGCGTAGAACGATTCAATATGGTAAATATCAAGACCATAAAAATAGTGCCAGTGACCCACTGTTTGTTTTTTCAATTCTTCAAAACTGATACGCTTAATGCTTTCGATTGAGATTTTATCCGATTCAACAAGAATGGTTGATCCACTACCCTGTTCAGCTAAGTTATCGTATGCACTATTTACAGCGAATTTAGCTTCACCAAATTGCTTATCAAGATATTCACCCACTTTTTCATCATCAATTTTTCCGCAGAATTTAGTTGGAGTATTACCTAAGATAGATCCTGCTTCTTTTTCAACCGCACGTTCAAGACCTGCAATATCTTGACCTGCGAACGTCATCGCTATACCTAAAGAACGAGCTTGAGCAGGAATTACGAATGTACCATCAATAACATAAGCATTACATTCATCGGCAATAATTGCTTTTGGCGCAGGCGCGTTAGTTGCTGCACTATCAATAATTTCTTCTTTAGTACCTTCAACTTCATAACCTAAACCAATAGACATCGCTTGTCTTATTGAGCTTAAAGAGAAGTTACCTAAGTTTTTAACTTCAGCAAGTGATTTAGATAAAGCAGGTAATAACGTGATCCATATACGGCGATGCAACACAACATCTGTTGTATCAATTTCAGAGTTTAGAGATCGCATAATATAACCGTAAACATCAGCTAAAGAACCGAATAAACGAGTAAGCTGCATTGTAATGAAGCCTTGTTGCTGATCGGTTTCTTGCGTTTGACCGCCGCCAATTTCAGGTGGCGCGCCATCTGGAATACCGTTAATTAAATGCTCATTAGCCTGTTTAATAATGTTAGGATAAAGTTTCTCGAAGTCACGGCGAGTTCTTGCATTATTAGGCTTCATCATTTCTTCAATGAATTTTTTATAATGCACTGATTTCGTTAAGCCCCAGCCCGGTATATTCTCAATATACATCGCCAAACCTTGAAGATATGGCAATAAACCATCATACATAAACGGTTTGAGTAACAACAATTCTTCGATTGCGCTTAAAGTGAAAAATCCGCGCATTGTATTAGCATCTAACTGGAATTTGTAATTATCACGCAAGAATACAAGCGGAGGGCAGATATTTTCGATAAAAGACTGTTTACGCTGCTCCCATACATCACCGCCGCCATTACCTGTACTAGATACCGCGATAAGCAACTGAGAGATTGCTGTTGCTGATAAACGGTTGAGTGCATTAAATTCATTTGAGATTTTACTGCGTTGTGCGCCCATAATATCTTTCGGACCAGATAAGAAATTCACAAGCAATAAATCTTCTTCACGAGAATAATATCGAGCAAGTGAAGATACAGCGTGGAATAATCCTGCTGAACCTTTACCGTCAATCATTGAAAATGAAGAACCTTGAATAAGGAAGTTTAGCGAGTAAGATAATAAGAATTCTGTTTTACCTGCACCAGTTGTTCCCAAGTAATAACTATGTGTGGTATTTTGTCTATTAGAAAGGTTCAACTCTTTACCTGTACGGCGGTCGTTACCCATATAAGTAACACCGTCTGCACCTTTTAATCCAGAAGATTTAGGTTTAGCAGCAGGCATTGGCAAATTATTTTGTCGTTTTATTGCATAGCGCATAGCGAAAGCACTTGCAGCTAAAGCTAATTCACCACCCATAGGTAAAATAAAAGCAGATCCAGTAAATAATGTCGTCCAGAAAAAAGAATAACCACGAGAAGTGAAACTATCCTTAAATTTCATTTTCGTTGAGCGAACATCACGAATCTGCTTATCTTTTTTTATCTCTTTTGTATAATCTATTGCCATAATAAGCCTTTGGTTGAACGAATATAAAAAAATATTTTTCTTATTATAAACCAAAATAAAAAACACCTCAAACGAGGTGTTTATTTATTTAATCTTTTTTCTTTATTTCGGATAGTTTAAATCCGTTATCAGTTGCTTCGTGGAAGGCTCCGCAATTTTTATCATTACAACGATAATAACCTGCTCTACCCTTTTCTGCTGCAACATCAGCTTTATAAAGAACTTGTTTAATATGTCCTTTTTTACATTTTAAACATTTATCTTTTAATAGTTTTTCAGTATGACCGTAACTATTAACTGATTGCTCAAATGGATTTTTAAAATCCTTTTCATCACCCCAATAATTCATCTTGCAAGATAAACACTCATATCTATGATAAATATGTGTTGGATCATCTTTTTTAGGGAATGGATTATAAATAATTTTATCTTTACCACAATTAGGGCAAGGTTTATTTACTTTACGGATCTTAAATCCATTATTTGCATTTAAAGACAATGGTTTTTGACCGCTTTCACATTTTTGATTTGTGCATTTACCAAAATTGTATGCTTTACCTTCTTTATTCACGCCTTTAATATGTTCAACCCTTGAACCACAATAAGGGCAAGGTTCTGGCAAGTATTCAATATATTTTGGTGTACCATCTTCTTTAACACCATAAAGTGTTTCGCAAGATTTATTATCACAAACAAACATATTGATATGTTTTATTGTGCCATCTTCCAATTTTTTATCCATTTCAACGTGGCGTAATGCCGTATTGCATTTTTGACATTTATGCTCAGTTAAAGGGAATCGGCTTTCTTGTGTCGGTAAACCGTCTTTATCAACACTATACATATCATTACAACTTTCATTACTACATTTGAAGAAATGATAGTCTTTACCGCTTGCTGTACGACCTTTATTTTCTTTTAATTTACTACCGCATTTTTTACATTCGTGTTCAGTTAAACGATTAAATGTTTCAACTAATTCATCGCCAAATTGCTTGAATTTTGTTTCACATTTATTACAACTTAAAATGTTTCTAGGCTCACCGTTATACATAAACTTACGTTCAAAAATATGACCTTCACCGCAGGAAGGGCAAGTTTTACCTGTATCAATGCTTTGTTCTTCAACATAACCTGTTTGATTGATTAAATGGGTTTTAGCATCAGAAAATAATGATTTTAATGTCATCTTTTGAGAGTTCATTAAGGCATTATATCCAAGTTTATAATTCTCAAGATCTTCTGCGCTCATATTACGCAAATCATCAAATTTTTGTTGCCATTCAGCCGTTGTATCAACCCATTTCATTTCATTAGGTGCATACTTCAAGATCATGCGCCCTTTTTCTGTTACACGGAAAAAACCTTTATCAACAGAAACTAAATTTCTGTCTTTTAAAGTTGAAATGATATTTGCACGAGTTGAATCTGTACCAATACCTGAAGGAATTGAATATTCATCTGAGTTAGCATCACTTTTACCATCTAAAATACTGCGTAACTCTTTATTTTTAACAAATTTTGCCGCGTTAATCATTGCATCAAGCAAAGACACATCATTAAATAACGGTGGACGTGTAGTTTTACGTGCATTTAAGTCAAATGCTGTTAGCTCTACTTGATCGTTTAACTGTAAGACAGGTAACGCATTATCATCATCCGTTTCTTTATCAGACGTTGTGTTATACGCATCTTTCCAAGAGCGATCTATCCATTGTTTACCTGTTAAATTTAATTTGTAGTATGAAATCTTATCGTGATCGATTACACCACTAAATGCTTTAAATGTTGCAGGTTTCATCAATTGATAAAGGTAGTATTGAGCAACAACGGCAAAAACATTCTGATGTTCTTCGGATAACGCATTAAATTTAGCCATCGAATCCAATTCACCAGTAGGTACAATCGCAGGGTGCGCCGCTTTCTCTACTTCTTTATCATTCCATACTTTAGATCCTTTGTAATTCACATCAACCAAATCAAAGGTTTTGTCTGTAATACCATTCAAACCTTCAAGACCGCGCAAGGAATTAACAATATCTGGCACAAATTCAAAGTCACCATTTGTCAAATGACGACAATCTTTATTTCGAGGGTAAGTGATATAACCTGCTAAGTATAGATCACTTGCAATTTGCTGTACGCGTTCAACATTTAAATCGAATCGTTTACCGCACTCTTTTAGCAATTCAGATAAGGATAATGCAAGTGGAGCCGATTCACTTTTATTCGTTGTTTCTGCTTTTGATACTGGATATTTACGACCTAAAGAAAATTGGTTCACAATATCCATCGCAGCTTCGCGAGAAATTAATTGACCGCTTTCATTTAAAGCATCTTTACCTTTTAACTCATTAACGATACCTTCGTTTTTTAAGTCAAAAGTAACTTTCATTTCCTTATTATCTTTACTCACTAAACCATTTAGCGTATAAAAATCCTTCGGAACAAAATTGGTATGTTCTTGTTCACGATCATAAATCAAGTTTAATACTGGAGTTTGAACACGACCAACAGAATAAACATCTATTGTTCTTGCTTGTTTAACACCTTTAGGGGTTGGCATTTTATTTACCGCACCCAAGATAGAGCTGAATAAAATTGTTAGGTTAATACCGAAAATCCAATCGCTTTCGGCACGAGCTTTCGCAGCTAAACCTTTAGAGAAATATAAGTCGTTATCAGTAATGTTAGCAAAAGACTTTTCTAAATATGAATCTGTTAAACCAGAAGTCCATAATCGACTAACCTTGCCACGATAATTGAAATATTCAATAACTTCATCAACAAGATATTGTCCTTCATCATCTGGGTCGCCTACGTTTACAACTTCATCGGCGCGCGCCAAATAATGCTCTACACTACTCAAAATGCCTTCATAGCGTTCAAAAGATCGTTTACCATCTTTCATATCGAAATTAATACCTTTTTTAAAAGGCGATGGAATGTAAGGTAATCGTTCTAATTGCTTCCAAGAGAAATCTTCAAAACCATTATATTCTTTTAAATCCAATAATCTTAATGTATGCCCCGATAATGGAATGAAAAAATCATCACCAACACTAAATACATTTTTGGATATAGTACGCACTTCAATACCTTTCTTGCGCGCCCAGAATTCAGCTATCGCTTTATTTACTTTTGGTTTTTCAGCAATAAATAATCTCATTTAACTTCTACCTTTGGTTTATTTAAAATAATTAATTAATTATATCATAAATGCAAAAAAGAATAGCCACAAATTTGTGGCTATTTTAAATTATATTATTATTGATTCGTCACAGATCTTATTGTTTCAGCTTCTTTACCCAACGTTTTTTCGTTAGTTAACGATGTTTGAGTTGCAATAATACTTGATGTTTTTTCTTGTATCATTTGAAGCATTTGATCTTGTTTTAATGATATTGCATTGATATATGCAAGCTCTGCGTATAAACGAGGTTCTGGCATTTTACCAATATCAATTAACCATTGTTTATTCGCTATACGGTTCTCAATCATAGCATTAATTGCACCGCTTAAACTATTTGCCGTTTCCTGCGAAATAGTTGTTACCATTTCTGATAAAGCACCAACATTTGTTAACATTTCTGATGGAATATCTACCGCACCACAATAAACAGAAAGCGGATCTTGATGATTACCGTTATTTTCATTAAGGCTTAAATCGGCTTTACTATCTGGAAAATAAGTAAGCATTAATTGAGGTGATTTATAAGCGTTGCTATCGGCTATTTTTGCGATAACATCACCTTTTTTAACACTTTGACCGCCATACACGATCACATCTTTCACCGAACCATAACCGAAAACAGAACCATCGGTATTTTTCACCATTAACACGTTACCCATCTCTTGAGAACGTTCAACACCAAGAACTACGCCATCGCCCATAGCTTTAACAGGTGTATTGATTGCTGCTACAAAATCCACACTGTTTTTACTGCGCTGTCTTTGATTTTCAAAGTCGTAACGATTACCATAAGTACCGCTAACAACTAGGGATTGCTCTAAAGGTGAAGCATAATCACCGCCACATTGTTGTGGGGGTAAAGAATAAGGCACTGTTTCATTTTCATCAGCACTTGTTGCTACATCAAATGTACCCGTACCGCCCATTCCGCGTTTTAACAAATACGGATCATTCCCTTCAAAGAAATGCTTAAAGTATGGTCGATTACCGCCTAATAAATAATAATAGTAACCTACAAAATACGGATATTGGAACGCTTCTTTGTTCACACCATTAACCAAACGCTCTTTTGTACCGTAACTAATAACTTCACCGTGACCGCCGTTGTATGCTCGCACAACGTTTGCCACATTGTTTCTAGGTTGCCCTGACATATCGGTCCAATTGGCTTTATTTAAATAATTTCCAATATTATCTAAACCAAAAGAAGCTATTTTAATCGCTGACGGCGGATTAAATACAGATTGAATTGTCGGAGCAATACTTCGAGCTTTATTTTGCCCTGCACCAGATGTTGTTGCATCCTTATAGAAGATACCAGTGATCTGCATTAAACCTCTAGCACCTGTTGGACTTACTGCACTAGGATTAAATCGACTTTCACGAGCAGCAATAGCCATCATCAATGTCACATCGGTTGCGGCAACAGACTGACCTACACCGCCAGTTAATAATGCAGCACTAAATACAGGACGGAAAGATTGTCCTGCTTTAACAACATTATTTGCGCCATTTGTTAAACCAGTGATGTCGCTTTGTACGAATTTCCACGTTGACTTGCTAGATCCTTTAGGATCGATAGCGGCACGAGGGAATTGTAATTTATTTACAACACCTTTAGGTTGAGCAGGATCTTTCATATTGATAGCCTGCTCTGCTGCTGCTTTAGCTACATCGTCAATACTTGCATTTTGAGCAAATGAAGCACCTGACACTGCTAATAATGTAGTTAATATACTTAATTTAAACGCTTTCATTACTCACCCTTTGAATAATCAAAAATAACATCGTTAAGTAACTTAATCCCTTCTATCAACTTTTTAGGCTCATACGAAAGATTTTTACCAAGATTAACAGCTAAACAAACCTTTCCTGTTTTATATGGCACGGTTGCCGATAAAAAAGACTGATCGTTAGATGACACATAATCACTTAAACTTAAAAATCCTGTTACACTGTTACTTAATTCAATACGTTGAACACTTGCACCAACAGATAATTCATCACAATCTAGGGCTTCTTTTTTGTAATCTGGTGATTTTGAATCCACCACTACAAATCTATCTAAATAAGGTTGTGCATCATTACAAACTTGCTCGGTATCTTTATTTGAACAAGCACTACTCATTAAGACTAAACCAAAGTCGTGATCTTTTTTATAAACTTGCTCAAGATTAAGCAATTCTTTTAGATCAACAGTATAATTTTCAGACATATTTAACCACTTCATCGCAATAGATGTTGGTTTAAAATAAGATAAATCTGTATTTTTACCTGTTAATGGTGTTGTATGCTCTGGTTTAGGAATTTCAACCTTAGTGTAATCCTTTAATTCAATTTGAGGTTTATCTGATTCAGATTTAATGCGTTTATAGCTTAAAACTAATTCATTACCCTGCTCTGGTGCCGCGTAAATTTTTAATTCATCACCTTGAATTTCACCATAAAAATTACGGTTATTTAAAAAGTTATCCAAAGAAAACTCTATACCGCGATCTGATTTATTAACCTTTCCTACGGTTTCATAAACTTGCTCGCCAGATGTTAAACGTATTACATATTGATTCAAACCGTCTTTATTAGCTTCGATTGAAATCGTATCTAACATTTTTAAGGCATAAGCTAAAGCATCATTACCGCTATAAACTCGATAGAATTTACCTGAAAAATCCACGTTTGGCATTGTATCAGCATTGATAACAGAATTTCGAGCGTGATTGTTAATGGTAACAGACAACTTATCTTTAACCATTGTATTGACAATAATTTCAGCTACGGCAGCAACTTCACCAATATCATTAGCTGATAATGTATTTAATAAAACTTGCTCCGTTACTTGACGAGTATCTTCATCTTGATACAACAAAGATTTTAAATAATACTCAACATCAAGATTTTTCTTTAATTCATCGGATAAAAGTTCTCTTGCTTGAGTGTAAATCTGAGAAAGTTTCCCTGATAATTCTTTATCTGATTTATCGCGTTGAACATTCTTTTCAGCAAAGAATTTTTGCAGTTTAAGAATATTACTACGCACACGTTCACGACCTTCTTCTGGTGCGTTTTTAAGCCAATCAGACATTTCAGAAGTGGTAACATATTCACCTAACAAATAAGATTTATCAATCACCAATCTAATTAAATCGGCAGAATAAGTATTTAGAGTATCGTAACGGTAATTGGTATCAATCAATTTATTTACTATTGCAATATCATTTTTTGTTACTTCACTTTTTTTAGCAAATAAATATCCGTGCAATACTTCAACGGCAGTAAATGGGTTTCTTGCATCTTGCAAGATCATCATTCCTGTTAATGGGAAATAACCTTTTTCATCCAATGCAAAAGTTAATTCTGCTTTGTGATTATAACGAGGATCCGCATCGTTAATATTTAATACACTAAACGGTACTGATACTGTTTTTACTTCAAATTTTGTTTCTTCTGCATTAACTGAAAATGAAGAAAGTATTACAGATGCAACCGCTAGGGAAATAATTTTCTTTTTAAACATAATTCAACCTAAAAATAAATAAGGATTATGCCAATTATAACATAATCCTTAATAAATTATTACTCAGATTTTGGCGATTCATTCAATACTGAACTATGTCGATATAAAGCCTTTCCTACACTCGGTTTAGTATATCCAACGTGAGGCACACCAAATATTCGATTGTTGTTTTGAACAAAATCAGACACCCATTCAGCATTTTTTATACCAGTATAAACCTGAATATGACCGTGATAACAACCAGTATCGCTACAAGAATTAGGGGCTGAAGGCGCAACACCGTGACCCTGAAGAACTAAAATATCGCCTTCTTGCGGTTTACTATTTAACGCAATTTTCTTATAGCCAATTTGTTCAAGCGGTGAACCTGCTTGGAACGCACTGTTTGGTCTTGAATAGTTAAATTTACCACCATCGATCAACGCATCTGCTACATAAGAAGCACAATAACCAAGAGATTTTGTTGCAACCTTGCCGTCACCTGCTCTAATACCCATTCTTTTACCTTTACCGCTTTCAGCAAAACGTTTACTGAATTTAGTTGTATGAGAGTGAGCATATTGAGCCACCATAGCAGGACGAGATTTAGGATCTATTGGTGATGATCCTGCTACATAAGGACCACTACCGCCGCCTGCTGGTCGTTGCCCTGCTAACGGATCTGAGTATTGTTCTTCGCTACTACGCAACACTTCCTGATTATCATAGTTTGTAATATCTATTGGCATATATCCGTGACTATTAGCTGAAGAATATAAACCATCTGATACTAAACCGATGATCGCGGAATGTCTTTTGCGTAAATTTTCATAACGTTTAGCAGTTGATGGTATTGCATCTAAAACAACATCTTCAACATAAAGACCATTCTGATCTGTTGTTTCCACCGTTTGATAAGGTGCGGCAAGATAATCTTCACCTGTTAAATGTTGAATTGCCGCATCCATAGCTACATCATATTCAGATCCGCGAGTTTCTTCACCATCAGTTCCAAATAAAACGGCTGTATTCATATCACCATCAGCTAAATTAGCAGAACTGGTAGAAAAATAACAAAGACCTTCTGATTGTTGTTGCATATTACAAAAACGTTTAACGTTATCAGTATATGCTTTCAAATCTAGTCTATCACCACTTAAAAAAGCATTTTTAGCGGTATTACTTGAGTTAAATTGCGATTCTTTTCTACTCATTTCAGAAAATGTTGAAGATTTCGCACCATTACGCAATTTTTCACAGTTATTAGTTGGTTGCGAAGAATCAACAGCAATTTTATTTAACTCTTTTACTACGCGTTGTTTTTCTTCATACGAACTTCTTGCTGCATCAGCTTGAATTTGTCCTTGCCCGAATAATTTAAGTTTTTCGGAAATTTTATTTGCAAGACCTTCATACTGCGATGATTTATTCACTGCAACCTGATCGACCGAATCAAATGTTTTTGAATCGGCATCCGTTGTAGCTGAAAATGCAGGTAAAGAAAACAAAGTCAAAGTGATTAGCGATAATTTTAAACGCATAATTTACACCTATTGTTTAGCGGCGGCACCGTAAATCTTAGCTTGTTCACCGACAACTTCTTCGGCTAATAAAGCTAATTTAGCTGCTTCCATAGCTTGAACACGCTCTGCACTTTGAATTTTTTGATTTTTAACCCATAAACGCATCGCATTATTTTGTGCCATTTGACGTAAAATTGTTGTGCTAGTTTTTGCACCTGCGATTGCAGATGTATTTTCTGGACCCATCATTTTTTCAGCATAAGTGTTTAAAACTTCATATACTGATACGCCATTTTCTTTAATTTGATTACTAGGCGTTAATTTCGCCGCTTCGTAAAAACCTGTTAAAGATGGATTAGCTTGATGATTAGCTCTAACAGATTCCAAAGAGTTGGTTGCCAAAGCTAAATACGTACCCATACGGCGTTGAATATTAGTTAAACGCTTACCGTTTACCGATGATTCTTGATTCGTTCCAATACGTGCAGGTATATCATATTCACGCACAATATTTGAAATAAATGCTTTTGAAGCATCATCGTGTGATGAATTAAAACGAGTTAATTGACCTGTATGACTACCAAACAATAATGCAGCGTTAACATCCGCATCTTTTAAAGTTGGATCATTTGTTTCTACAAACGATTTTTTGAGCTTATTATATTGCTCTACACGAGTTCCTTTTTCGCTAGTGTTTGTTACCGCACGTTGAGCTAAATCTAAAGCGGATGCGTTTGATGTACGTTTCATTACTGAAAATGCACCAGTTAAAGATTGACCGACCGCAAATTGCATACAGTTAGTGATCGGCTGTTCTGCTTCTTCACTAATTTTGTTTATTTGCTCAGTAACATCGTTCATATTCTCATACTCAGCAATAGCATTATTTGCTGTAATCTGAGCTGTACCAACATTTGATAATTGGTTATTAACCGTAGTAACAAATTTACCAATCGCTTTTTCAATATTCGCATCAGACTGATTAAACTTCATCATTAGAGCTTTTTGCATTTTATCAAGCGTTGTGTTGATGGTTTTTTCAGCCGTATTCATCGCGGTTTGGAAATTACCTACTGGCGCGACTTTTTGTTGCCATTTTGCATTATATTGTTGATGCCACTGCATCAATGACGTATAGCCTGCATTATCAATAGGACAGAAATACGCCATACTTTGTGAAGATGCAAAAATTAATGCACAGGCTATTAATGATTTTTTAAGATTAAATTTCATTATGTATCTTCCTATTGTTTAGACACTTGAGTGTAAATTTGAGCTTGTGGACCCAATACTTTATGTGTCATTAAACTTAATTCAGCCGCTTTCAATGCTTCTGTACGCTCTTGCTGTTGAAGTTCTTGCACTTCCATATATAAAGCTACCGCATCCATTTGTGACATATTACGCAATAAAGTTAATGACTTCGCTTTAGCATTTGCTTCAATTTGCGGACGACTTAACAATTTTTGCGTATAAGTATCGTAAAGTTCTGCAATAGACACACCGTTTTGTTCTTGCTCTGGAGTTAAAGATAAACCTGCATTTTTATAAAATGCCAAGAGCGATTTTTGCGGTGTATGATTATTAGCTATCGCACTTAATACATAAGACGATAAACTAGCATAAGCTGCATACTGGCGTTGTAAACGAGAATACATTTTACCGTTATCACTTTCATCTTGATTTGAACCAAGATTACGTGGCGAATAAGCTAAACCAGTCAAATAGTTAATCACTGTTTTAACACTGTTATTATCAGTGGTTGCAACACGCGTTAAAGAACCATTTGATGAACCAAATAATGCACCAGTTTGCATATCTTTGTATTGGTTTTCGCCTGTAAATTTCTTACGGTTAGTTTCAAATTCTTCCAATTCCCAATTTCCAGTTGGGCTAGTCACAGCAGAACCAATCTGCGCGGCTGCTGATGCAGCATTTAAACGCATAGCCATCATACCGTCAGCAAAAGACTGTCCTGCTGCATATTGCATACAGTTTGTTATTGGTTGTTCAAAATCTTCAGTTGCCTTGTTGATATTTGATTCTATTTTCTTTTGCGTTTTATAATGAGATCTTGCCGAATTCGCTTGAATTTGACCTTGACCGACTTTAATTAAACGATCTTGAATAGTATTCGTTGCTTTATCTAACTCACCTGAAATTTTTAAATCTGATTTATCCAATCGCTTAACAAGATTGATCTCAATTTCCGTGATACGAGTAACAAGGTTGTTAGTTGTTTGCAAAATAGATGATGCAACATTACCGCCTTTTACGTTGTTATAAACAGAATCCCATTGGCTTTCATACATTTTTAAAGCAGAATTAACATAACCTGTAATCAAACCACTAACGGTTAATGCTGCGGATGAACTGGTAGAAATACCAACACCTAACGCACCAACAAGTAAAGTATTTAAGACTTTCTTTTTAAATTGTTTCATATTTATTTACCTTGTCCGTAAAGCTGAATAAGTGGTTCGCCGCCAATGCTAGATACGGCTTCTGCGGCACTTTTTCTATCAAACTTATACACTGCTTCTGTTGCAATACTTTTTGTTGTATAAAAAATTTCGCTAGTCATACCATACACAGCATTTGCCGCTTCATTATGTAAACCGCCAAGCTGATTAATTTTGCCATAATAAGCATCTGACATACGGCTACCAATTGCACCTGAAATACTATCTTGAGCCGCGCCAATACCTCTATTTACACCATTATAAACAGAAGAACTAAGTACATCTTGAACTTTACTCAAGCAATCAACATCAAGCTGTTTTGCACAATGACCGAGTAAATTTGTTGCATCTGGCACAATTTGACTTAATGCGCTACTTACCACATAGCCAACTTGACCGCCTAATTTATCGGTTACTTTGTTTAATAGTCTAGATGTTGCATTATTAGCCATAGATACAACACGATCTATCGCATTGTTATACATCGTTGTAATTAGCGTATCAACGGTTTCTTTGGCTACTTCAATCGCTTTATCTAGCATTTTAGTCCAAACTTGTTGTGCGGTAGAATAAATACTTACGCTAACATCAGTATTGATGCCAGTTACTTTTTCTTTGTTTATTTTTTCCGCATTTGATTCTTTAACAGCTTGATACACGTTATCTTTCTTGTCTTTTGGTACAGCTTGTATGATTTTTTCAAGCAGACCTTTTGACACTTGAGAAGTAATAACTTGCTGACACTCTTTACTGTCAGTTGAAACAATTGGAAGTTTAGCGGTTTTAACTGGTTGTGATTCTGCTGCAATCGCAGAAAACGCACAAGCAGATAAAGCAATAGCTAATACAGTTTTCTTAAACATACTTATACCGCCTTATCTAAAGATACTATTTGTACGTTCATTAACTTCATTTGTTGTTCGGTTAATTACGCGATTTGTTTGATCTTCTACGGCTGATTCAACATTTCTCATAGCACGATTTGCCGCTTCCGATGCGCTTTGACCGATTTTATCGGTCACTTGTTGCATACATTCCATAGACATAGTTGATGCACAAGTTGATAAGTGTGAAGTAATGTTTGGTACAAATTGACCCATTGTGCTTCTTAACAATGGACCGCCAACATCACCTAATTTAGATGATATTTTCGATAATTGTTTTGCATACATATTGTTTACGTATGATGTAACATTACGAACCGCGCTTGCATAAGCGTTTTGAAGAAACGCTTTTGCTTTTTCAATAGCGGTATCATAAAGTTTTGTTGCCGCTTTTTTAACGTAATCAAACGGATTACTAAATAATTCTGAAATCGACAATGATGAAGTTGGTTGGTTTGTAACACTAACCGCCAAACTTTCATCAACCGCAGTTGTTACATTATCACCTTCATTTTGTGGCAAAACAGCTTTCATTCTTTCAGACATAGCTTCGCCAATAGAAGTTGAAATAGTTTCACAACTATCTTGTGATGATGAAACACCATTAAAAATACTACCTGAAGATCCTGTATTTGAACCTGATCCAGATGTTCTTGTAGGAACACCTGCAACTTCACCACCAGCCATCAAACTATTAACAGGGGCGGCATTTGCAATGTTTGGCAAAGCTAAACTAATAGCAATCGCCGTATAAATAAGTGATAATTTACGCATAGTAAAGCCTTTGGTTGAACGATATAAATTAAAAATTAGATAAACTTACGATAAATGATTGTATCGCATTTTGATTCTTCTCGCCAAAAACAGAGTTTACCACACTACATTTTTGGAAATAACGAATTCTCTCATAAAGCGAAAGTGTGCTTTTCATAAACAAGTCATCTTTTCGCTTAGTTTCTTCATCAAGCATTTGATAGTTTTCCTTCTGCTTGCGAAGATAAATACTTTCAAAAATTGCATTTGCTTGCACTAACAAATTGTGCATAGCTTGCGCATCTTGCGCCACAATCCAGTTGTAGAGTAATGTAAAATACTCAATATTCAACATATCAAATAAAATAATGAGTGAAATTGCATTACTATTTATGTTAACAAAAGATCCGATTGGAGTTTCATTTTTTGAGAAAACATTAAAAATACGAGCTAATTCACCAAAGAAGTGTTGGACTTCTTCTAAATCTTCATTTAATACCCATTTTTCTTTTTCGCGGAATTGTCCGAAAATTTGACTGATATTAATATCATTAGCTCTACTTTGATAAACATCCATCATCGCAGATACAATTGCTGAGTTAAATTGCAAACCTTGTTCTTGAAGAAAAGCAAAATTATCCAGTGGAGTAAAATCACTATTTTGCATAAATGTACGCGAGGTTGGTGCAATATTAGGATTGACTGGAAGCGCAGCAACATAAATATGTTGCCCGATATTTCTATCTGGCTTATTGTTTTCAGTAAATTGATGTATTTTACCCTGTTCAAGTTGTACTTTTAAATTATTACGAACTTGAGTAACCATATCATTTGGCGACATACCATACATCTGGCTTGCTGTTTGTGCATTATAAATAGTGATCGCCGCTAATTCACTTTGCGATAAACCTAATAATTTATTTTCAGATTTATTTGCATTTTGTGGTACACTATTCTGCGTTGATGTGGTATTCCGTTTTTTAAGACGATCTACTATCGACATATTAATTTACTCTAAAATAATGAATTAAATGTCTAAATTTTAACATTTATTCATCAATAAAGGAAATCAAATATGGGATTTTTCGACTTTACAACAAAAATATTAGGTGTAAAAGGTGCAAAAGACACGCTTGTTGACGGTGTATCTGGATCATTTAAAAACCTAAAAAAACTTACCGAAGCTAACCGTGCTTCAAAGACAAATAATGATATTGACTACGACAAGTTTTACAATGAAAGCCTTTCAGGTAAATTACGCTTTAGACAGCGAATGGTTGATGAAGGTTTAAGTGAGAAACGTTATTCTGCTCTCAATCAGAAACAATACAACTACTCTATTGTGATAATGTGTTTTAGCATTTTATTTCTGGCGTACTCTATTTTTATGATTTTCAATGGAAGCGCAATGATAGCTTTGATTGCTATTTTAATGATCCTTATTGTTTATTCAGATACATTAAGAAAAGCAGCAGAAATTAGAGAACAAAGTTTTATTACATTCAAAGAGTTTATCACTTCACCTAATCTTTGGTTCCCTACTACAAAACGAGTAAATGATTACTTTAGCATTGAAAATGAAGAACAAGTTAATCATTTGCTAGATGAAATTGAAAAACTACAAATTACTGAAGAAAATAAACAATAAAATTTAAGAAATAAAAAAACCGCCGATTGGCGGTTTTTTATTTGGGTATGATTACCAGTTAGTTTTCGGATCTTTAAGACCACGACCGCTTTGACCTTGATCCAATTGAAGTTCAGAATCAATACCTTTGTCGATAAGATTACCGAAGCCCATTGTATCTGACATTAAGCCGAACGCAGAAGTACCAACGGCTAAAAGCACACCGATAACGATACCAGAAACACCTGCAAAGTATTTACGTTGGTTTTCTTCTTGTTTGTTTTGTTTGTGGATGTAGTACCAACCACCAACGAACATACCAAAACCAAGCACATATAAGATTGTGTATAACGCAATCAATGTTGTTGAACTGGTGTTACCTACGGTATTCGCTGCTAAGGCGTTCATACCGATACCTTTAGTCGCTTCACGATCCATTAAGATTCGGCTAGTATTAGCCGTTGGAGCCGCTAACGCAACTGGTGCAGTTAATGCGGCAATAGTTAATGCTGCAACAGCATTAGACAACTTGCCTTTTAAGGTTGATTTCATAATAATTTACCTTTGGTTGAACGGATAATTTTAATTAAGGGTTGAATAAGTTTTCAACGTTTTTAATTTTACTCAACAAAAAATAGAAAAGCAACAAAATAGATTAAAAAAGATCAAAAAAGTTCAAAAAAGATCCCGTCTTTTTTTATCTACATTTTCATTACCATTTTATTTTTAAATTCAGGCTCTACAATTTCAGATTTATAAGACATCGCTTGTTCTGTCATTAATAAAGCACATTCATTAATCTGTTTTTGTTTATCGTTTTCTTCCTTTAATTGAGTGTTGTTATTTAAAATCGTTTCTAAATAACGATCCTGCATATCTTTCGCTATACGAGGATATAAAATCTGTTTAAATAAATCATTAAACTCTTGTTTCTGCTCTCTAATAAACACCGCACTTAATTCATCAAAAGATTTATCAATATGCGTATTAATTGACATTCCTTTCGTTGCATTAAAGGCATCTATTACTTTATCAGCTTTTTCAGTAATTTGTTTTGCTACATTTGGGTACTGTTCTTTTATATCTTTTAACAATACATCCAATTGCTCTCTAAAACGAGCTTGAAAAATAGGATCTGATTGTCTTTTTAATTGTTCTGTTTCAGATAATGGTTCATAATTTTTATTTAATAAAAACACAGAACGGTACGTTGCAATAATTGCATAATCTTCAACTGGAACAGCTTTCTTTAATTTATCTTTATAATCATCCGCACCATACTTATTAATATGTTCATCAGGATCTAATCCATTCGGAAGGTTGACGAATGATATTTTTCTATCTGGCGAATAAACTAAAGGTTGATTATCTTTAACTTGCAACACAGAAGGAAGTATTGATTTATCCATCGCACTTAACCCTGCTCTATCACCATCAAGTACAATTTTTATGTTATCGGCATATTGCGCTGCTTTTAACAGTTTTTCCGCACCCAAACCTGTACCCATTGTCGCAACGGCATTTTCTACACCTGCAACGTGACTGGCGATACAATCCATATATCCTTCTGTAATGATTATTTCATTACTTTTATTTATAGCATTTTTAGATTCATAAAGACCGTAAAAAACTTGATTTTTATTAAAGATAGCTTTAGTTTCTTCTGGCGTTTTTGAGTTAATATATTTCTCTGAACCATCTTCTTTCGTTCTTCTTGCACCAAAGGCTACTGTTTGACCGAATTCATCTTTCACAGGGAATGTGATCCGTTCTACAAACATACCTTTCTTTTCGCCATCTCGACTAAAATATTGCCCGTGACCTTGCAGATTTTCTTTTGAGCCATAAGAAGAATTTAATGCTCTACCAGTTATACTGTTAAATGCTTTATTAAATTCATCGCCATACCCAAAGCCAAGACCAAATTTTTCATCAATACGAACACCTTGACTGTCATACTTCTCTAAATGACGAGATTCGACAAACTTCAAATATGGTTCTGTTTGACGTTGAGATTGAAATAACTTCGATGCTGCTTCATTTGCATCTAAAGATAATTGATGTTGAGCGGTGTATTGTGGTTTTCTTGCAACATACGGTATAGCACGAGGGGGAATATCTTGTTTTTCATCAACACCTAAAGACCAAATTGCTGTTTGATACGCCGCTCTATCATTTTTATCAAACATTGCGGTATAAACTTTAGATAAAGACTTAACGCTATCATTAAAAGACATTACATTATCGTATATATCGCGATAATTCTTTTGCGCGCCTTTAGATTCTAAAATTTTTCTTTGCCCTTTTTCGGCTTGCAAATATTCTTCGGATAAAGCTAAATTTTTGTCCGCTAATTCAACGGCACGTGATGCCACACCATTAAGCGATGCTAAAAAATTCAATTTCTTGTTTTCAATTTGCATTTCTGAAATTGGTTTTTGATTCAAGAAATAAGTGATTAGATCATCTGATTCTTTATTGTTAAAGCGATAAGCGTTCAACACTCTATCTTTTGGCATTTGAGATAGAGATACAGCAAGCCATTGGCTATTTTGCTTATATTGAGCTAAATAATCCAATTGAGCTTCATTGTAATGCGAAGTATCAAATTTCATACTTGATACCATCGCTTGATATTCTTTTTGAGGTAGTTTTTCTTTTTGAAACAAGTCTAACTGAATTCTTCCAACATTCGCTTGACCGTAAACAGATCTCATAATTCTAGAAAGCGGAATATGGGAATCTGGAGTTTTATCGGCATCAAAAATAAAATTAGGATGATTGCGATCTGCGGTATAAAAACCACGAGGGATTAAAGTTGTAGGTGTACCATCACTAATCGCTTTACGATAGTGAGCCACATCTGCTGTCACAAGCAATTCACCTAAATCAAGATTGTTTAATTCTTTATGTCTAACTACATCATTTTGTTCACGGTCGTGATACTTTTTAGATCCATCACTAATATTATATGTCGTTTTATCTCGCATATAATTATCGAAGTTTAATGGCGTAAGCGATACTCCGTTATCAAAACGATGAAGCGGAATATCTAACATCCCATTAAAACCGTTATAAAGATTATGTATTTTTAAATCTTCGTTAAAAACGGCTAAATAAGGTGTTTTACCACCAGAAAATGCAGCGTTAGCGATAGAGTATGAAAGATTTGAATCATCCGATAAACCAAATTTTTCAGAATTAAACTCGCTTTTTAAGAAATCTTTTAAAGCTGATTGAAAACTTTGAGCTGTCGGATAAATTTTTTGTATTTCTGCTAAATCAAATTCAACTTTTTTCAAATAAGGTTTATCAGGAAAACCATTAGGTGTTGAAAGGTGCATTAAATTGTTATCTTGCAGAAAATCAAATAATGCAACTTGTTTACGGCGATATTCTTGAACTGGATCTTTATATTCTTTTTTATTAGGATCGGTCATTCCAGAAGTTAAAAGGCGTTCATAATTACGGTTTAAACCTTCATCAATTAAAAAACGTTCTTCATCTTCTTTTGTTGGTTTATGTCCGTGAATTTGAATGTATCTAAACTGTACCGCACCGCCACCGCTTAAATCAGAGCTACCAAAATCGTGAAAGACAAAACTATCATCTTTTAGTGCCATACTAAAAGACGGATTATTTTCGTTACGAAAAGGACTGGTTATTTGTACTTTGTTTTTGTGACTTAATCCTGTTTCGTGCAAAATTTTAGGGGTTTCTTCCGCAACAAATTGCGCGCGCCAATTACCCAATTGCAAACCAATTTGTCGGTCGGTTGCATTTGATAATAATTGTCTATATTCTTCAGTTGTTAATTGTTCTTGCATAGGTTTTAAATAAAAAAAAATCCAATCAGTAATTGATTGGATTTTATCATTTTTTAGACTTTTTAGCATTACATATTTGTGCCGATAGTCATTTTATTTTTTGCTAGTGCAGCTTTTTGAGTTTCCTCAAATGTTGCTGTTTGAATTGCTTTCGCTTGTTGCTCTTGCAATTCTTTATTTTTAATAAAGGCTTCAAGCTGTTTATGATATGGCTCGAACCCTTTACCAAATAAATCTCTAGGTATATCAATACCATTTAATTTAACTAAACGATCTTTTACTAATTGATACGTTACATCATCTTCAAACTTATATTCTGTTGCAATATTCGGATCAGATAAAGCCGTAATAGCAAAACTTTCAAATAATGCGCGCCAAGAATGGAATCTATTTACCATTGGATTAAGCACTCGCATATTATCAAACGCTTCTTTTTCTTTTTGTTCTTTTTCGGTTAAATGATGTGTTAGTTTGTTTTCTTTATTTTCATCAAGATAAACACTACCAGAAGGCGAACTTTTATAAAGTGAATCCATCGCATCGGCAATATGTAATAGGAAATCTTGTTTAGACATAGGTAAATTATCTTCAACAATATTTGCTACTCTCACACCTAAAAACATACTTCCATCTGATATAAAATTCACACGGCTATTATGTTTAAACCAATCCACAGGACCTATTCTTCGATAACCTTCAAACATTTCAAAACGGCGATTATCTAATTCCCACATTAATAATGGCATTAGACCACCAGAATGTAAAGATTCAGACACATCAACAAGTTGACTACCTTTAGCTAAAACAAATTTTTTGCCTTCTTGTTGATATTGATCTACAAGACTTTTAATAAAGTCACCGACCATTCGGTTAAATGTATATTTCATTATTATTGTACCTAAAAAATAAGCCTAAATATAAATCTAGGCTTATTATATCATTTATTGTGCATTTGTTTCAGTTTTTTTGTTCAACTGGTTTAGATGCTTCTGTTTTTGGTGCTTCCACTTTAGGGGCTTCTGTTTTTACAGGTTCAGTTTTTACTTCTTGCGATGTTTCTTCAGTAACCGTTGGTTGAGTGTCTTTTTTGACTACTCTTTTCTTTTTCGGTTTAACTACCGCTTTTTTCACTGGCTCTTGATATGTTCCAACTTCAGCACCATCACCACGACCACCAAGATAACCTTTTTGACCGCTTCTTGTGTTAGGTTGCCATTCATTACGGTTAAGTACGAATTCAGGTTTAACAGAAATACGTAATACTGTATCGCCTAAAGTCATATTTTTACTATCACCAACAATATCTTGCGCACTAACTGTCATATATGGTTTAGACACTACACCACGATATAAAAGCTCGTAGTAATTGATAATACCAAGATAATCTCGATGAAGTTGCAACCACCCTTCATAAAGGTTTCGGTTAGCCATCATTACACCACGTTGATAACCTTTAGCCACTGCTTTAGTCCATAATTCGCGTTCGGCTTTAATATCTGGATTTAAAGCAAATTTAGGGCGTTTTGGTGCATCTACCGCATAAAGCAAATAATTACGCCAGTTTGGTGCTTGAGTAACTAATCGAGCATCACTTAAAATTTTATAATTAAACAAACCAACGTGAATAGTATCATCATCAGTTTGCTGCACACGATTTTCAACAAGGGTAACTACTGGCGGTAGAATTCTTCCCTGCATAATAAAGCGTGTAAAATTATATAAATTATCTAAAGCGATTGAGCGATCATTCAAAGCCAAACGAATCACAGCTAATTGGTAAGCATAACCTGCTTGCATACCATAAGATACGGCATTGTCATTGATTGCTTTATAGCGTTCTTCATCAATTTGCATTTTGAATTCATCAACAACATCGAGAGATAAAACATCAGCCAAAGATGGCGGTAGTTTTTCTTGCTCGTATGGATTGTCATTTATTTCCTTAAAGAAATCTTCAAGAGAAATTTCATCATCCATAATAATACCGTATTGTGCAAATTCATCACTCCATTCAGATGGAATGTTTACTTTCGATTTGCCGCCGCTATTAACTGGAATATCACTCACCTTATTTGGTAATGAAGGTGTGTTTAAAGATTTACCGTAAGGCTCATTTATATCGCGAGATTGATAAAATACAGGTTTATTATCAATCATCATCGCAGCCGACTTAGCATCAGGTGAAAATTGCACCTGCGGTTGGTTAATTTGTTGAGCCGTTGTTTCAGCTAAAGTGTATTGAGAAACTGATAATACCGCTAGAAACAAGGCTGATAGTTTTAATTTTTGCATCATCACACCTATTCAAATTTTGATGTGGAAATCGGGTAAATAATTTGAACCGTTTTTGCCACTTCTGAAATTTTAATCGTTGCATTTGTACCAATCTTGTTGTTAATTTCAACTAAGGCTTCAAACGCTGTTTTATTGTTTGCGTGATACGTTGTTATTACAGGGGTCACTTTCAAACCAGAGAAAGGTAAATACTTATACCCTGTTTGCACCGTAATCATATAAACAAGATCTTCTAAATCACCAAAGAACGGCTTAATATCCATTACGGTATTCATTCCGTTTGGTGCATTGTAAGCAGTCATAGAACCTTTACCTTGCGGAAGGTTAAATGAGGTGAATTTAGTAAAATCAACTGACGATTTATCAACAGTAGGTTGATGCACTCGTACAAATTCCATTTCTGGTTGTTTTGGCGTTGGTTTGGTTTGGTAATCAATGTTTACTGTATGGCATCCACTGATCGCACTCACAACGCCTAAAAGTGTGAGTAAGCGTAATTTCATACCACCACCTTATTGAGATACTTTTGTTTCAGTAATACAAATGGTTGTTGGACCATTTTTTCTAACTTCAGCACCTTCAGGGCAATTAAAGCGAACTGGCGGTGTGTTGCTTGTTGTTGCGTGAACTTTATTGTTGCTTTTAGCAATAGCTTCATTCACAACTGATTGAGGTTTATGTTGCACAACTGGAATAGGAACAACTTGTGTAGGTTGTTGAACTGGTGCAACTGTATTTTGTGGTTGCGGTTGAGCTACTTGTTGTGTTTTAGCTACTGCGCGCGCCGCATCTTGTGTGGTTGTTGTTACACCATCATTACGCCATTGTGTTTGTGGGTAGGTATCTGGAATAACAATTTTCTTTTGTTGAGCAACGGTTCCGCTATATGACTTGTTTAACGGATCTAAATTAGCATTATAATCGTTGATTACGTTTACTTTATTTAAATCTTCAACGTCTGCTAAACGATTTAATGCTGTTGTTACTTCTTGAGCGAACTTAGCATACATAACATCCACAACTTGAGGACCAGAAATATCTTTAACCACAGTTGTTGATGAACAACCTGCAAGCACAAGCGATGCAATTGCTGTTAATAAAATTGTATTTTTTTTCATAGTTTTTTCCTTTGTTTTAGAGAAATTGATTACTACTGCGTTATTTTATGCAATAATGCTATTTAATGCAATTTTTATCAACAAAATAATTGAGATTTATTATGACAGATAATCTACCAGTTAATGCACCACAAGAAATACTAAATAATTTATCTAAAAACATCACGCCAGAAAACGCGATGATGCAAGATAGTAATAAAGAAAGACCAGATATTGAAAGAAAAAAACATATTGCAAGATTAAATGAAAAATACACTCACCTTAAATTATTTTTAAATGCGGTAGTGGTTGCAGGTTTTGATGAAGTTAGCTCCGATCCAAATAGCATTTTTCACATAGAAAGAGTAAAAGAGACTGTTACTCAATTACGCAAATTGGGGTTTTCAAATGTCATTATCAGCACGTTTGAGGAATTTTTATTTAATAAAATGTCTTTTTTTACTGGATTAGATAAAAATGAAAGAAATTTGTTTAAATCTTATTTCCAAAATATTAATTTCACATTAAGTTCACAGCAAAAAAGTGAATATAAAGAAAATATAAATAAAAATATATCAACCGAACAATTACACGTTTCAGCAAGTATAATTGAATCTGCTTTATCCAATGAAAATCAAACTTTGTTAGTTATTTTCAAAACAATGTTTACTCTTTGTAATGGTATTGAAATCGGTTTAATCGGGCGTTCGTTGAGAAATTACTTTAAAACAAGATACCCCTTCAACGATCTTGATGATAGTAACAAAAATCAATTCACAGAAATGATGAATTTACCTTTATTTATCCCATTACAAGATCTAACAAAAATCAATGAACAACTAAAAATATGGATCAGAATGATTCGTCAAGAACAGTTAGATTTATGCGGTATCAAAAATGATGAAAGCACAGGTAAAATGCTTGAAATAGGCATAGAGGATAATTTAGATCAAGCCATTAAAAATACACTTGATAAACTACCGTTATTAGATAATGAGCAATTAGGGTTATCATTAAATCAAATCAAACAACACATTCAAAACGAAGAATATTGGACCTACTTTGAAGCAGGATTACAAAACTTCTTCAATCATCAATTAATGCACTCATAAAAAAAAGCCGCCAAACGGCGGCTTCCTATAACTCTAAAAAAAAGGAAAAATCCTCAAGGAAAAATTACACCTTTCATTTTACGCATTTTGACTTGAAAAGCAACTAATAATCGCTTCTTGATTCAAGTTTTTCATAATATTCCAGTGTTTGTTGAGTAATTTCACCTTCTTTAAATAATCGTCTTGCGGATTCCGTCATAGAAATACCGCTTTCTTTAACTATCTCTCTCAACTCATTTGTCACTTCTTGAATATTATTCAGTTTGTTTAAACGAGAAATAATTTCAGGTGTAAACTCAAGCATTTCACGAACCGCAACACGCCCACCTTTCAAACAAGGCTCTAAACGCTGAATAACGCATAAACGCATAGCGGTGATGATTTCAAATAGTTTTGTTGATTGTTGTTCTTCAGGGAACATATTAACAACACGATAAATCAATTCACTAATACTGTTATTAACGTGAATAGTTGTAAATAAAAGACCACCCTGTTGAGCAAATTCAACGGCTGTTGAAATAGTTTCATAATCACGAGATTCCCCTACCACCGCAACATCTAATGCACGGCGCAACGCGTTTCGAGCGGAAGCATTAAAACTAGATAAGTGGAATGGTACTTCTGTTTGGGAAACAATTACATCACTATCATATTTAGCGATAAGATTTTCATAAAGCTGCTCAATTGGTGATTCAAATAAAGCAAATTTAGAATAACGAGGGTTTTCTTCCCAGATAAAGTTATGAATAATGGATGAAATCAAAGATGATTTACCTTGACCTGTTGCACCACCGATAAAGATTAAGCCATCTTTTTGATAAACAGATTTACGAATATATTGTTCAACACGAATTTGATCGTAAGTTGGAGGTTCACTTTTGAATATACGAATTGTTGATTCAAAACCGCGAATACCATTAACTAAAACTGGTGTGATATTATAACGATAACGGATAATATCACCTGTTTCTTTACGTGAAACATTATCTGTTTCCTTCATTAACTCAGGCTTGATAGAATAACCGCCGTCAATATCATTTGGTCCAGATAATAATACGTTAGCATTTGGGTTATCATATAACGTCATTGCAAGTTGTTGCATATCTTCTTGCGTGATTTTACGCTCAGAAATTCTGAATATATAACCAGACAATTTAACTTTAACCTGCATACCTGTTTTAAAGATAATATCATTTGCTTCTAAACGATAGGCGTGAAACATAAAACGTTCAATTTCATTAATTGAAATAATCCCCATTCTATTTTCACGTGGAAGCATAAGGTATTTACCAATAAATCTACGCTGCACCTTAGTTAAATTAGGTACTAAAACTTTATTTAAGTTTTCGATGTAACCATACTTATTAACGGTAAATCTTAAACCTTCCCCTTCAACTGTATGTTCACCTTCTTCTGTTGCAAACGGATCGAATTCTTCTTCATTATTTTGGAATGAATATGACATTACCAACCTCAAACCACTATTAAAATACTGTTAAACAAAAATTAAGATAAAAAGCCGAACCTTTATTGATTCGGCTTTAGAGCTAGGTCATTTTGAAGTATTGTTTTACTTCAGGATCTTTAACGTGTTCATAACCATCTTTAACAGAATCGCGAGCCGCTTCAAGAAGATTGTCACGCCCCATTCCACGCATCATATCAACCGCAGGATTGGCGGCAGCTTGTGATTCTATTAAAATATCGTTGTTTTCTTTGACGTTTTGAAGATGATTACCATACATTAAACCTGCACCACCAATTAATAATGCTGCAATATTTTTTGTGTTTTCAGGTAACATATCAATGACACGCATTACTGCTTGAGCTTCCAACATTCCCTTAAAACCATCAACAACTTTACCAAAGAAGTTATCAGAATCGCTGTTCATATAACCGTTCATCGCACCACCAAGTGTTGCGGTTAATGAACTTCCTGTTGCGCCTGCTACTGCACCAATAACCGCGCTATACTTCATTCGACCACCATTGAAATTTTCAGCAAGAAAATCTGTAACTGTATTTTCTTGATCCAATGATTTACTTAAATCAAAATTAGCAAAATCATTTAATGTTGCCATTTAATCATTCCCCTTCATCGTTTACTTCTGATAAATCAGGTTTATCATCAGTAAGTGTACTTAAAATATTGAGCCACTGATTTTCTTTTGCATAAAAAAACGTTGCTTCATCAAACCGATGTAATGCTATATCACATAAAATTTGTTTTAAATTATTTTCGGCGTTCGGTTCCGCTAAATAATCACCTGTTGTGAAAGTAGTTAAATCAATAAGGCTACCAATATAGCTTAAAAGCAGACTTTTAGTTGATTGAACTTTATCAAAACGATTGTCTATTGTATGGAACACATCAACATGATGTCTTTTTAAACCAAGAAGCAAATCGACAAATAAACTCATTGAAGCATAAGCACTAACACCAATCACTTGCGATCTACGCTCTATCGCGTTGCGTATTACATTGTGATCCATTACGGCAATAACTGTTGGATATTGATAATCCCGTTTTTCAAACCATTTACCAATCAAACGATCTATTTCAATGTGGAATGTATCTATATCGTCTTGCGAAAATTTATTTTCTGTTAAGGCTTCCAATGACGCATTTATTTGCGATTTAAACATCATTATTAACCAGTAACGGTTAAACCCCAATGAAGCTGTCAAACCTAACTCATTACCTTCTACGGCTTTATCTAACTGTTCATAATAAGCAGGCATAACCAATTTTGGTTTAGGCATATCGGGTATGTTTAGATCCATTTTAGAAAAATCAAACATACTCTCACCTATCGCATCTTCATTGTTGAAGTTTGTTTTATTTCGCCTTCAAGTTTATTAAGCTCTGCAATTTTCTGCTCATTATCAGAAAGTTGTTTATAGCGTGTTTGAGCAATATCTTCAGACGGAGTTCGCTCATAATTTTGCCCTAAATGCTTTTCACCAACAGCTTGAAGTGTTTGACTAGCAATTTTTGCTAATTTACTATCTTTTTCTGATAAATGCTCAACACTGGCATTAAGAGTTGCCTGCGCACCTTCTTTCAATGTATCTTTCAACACTTCTTTTCCAGTTTCTTTTAAGGTAGGAATTAAATTATCTACTGCACTTTTTGCTGCACCAGTTACTAATTCACTAATCCCTTTTACTGCGGCATTAACAAACTCACTTTTGCTCATTACATTTATCTCATTTTCATTGTTGGTTGGCTAACTTTTCCGTTATCGCTTGAGAAAACAGCCTTAGCTACACCCAATGCAACTTGACCTTTAACACCAATTTTTTCAATAGCCGATAACATCAATTTAGATTTAGCCCCTTCCCATACAGTATCAATAGGATTGCCTGCCATTGATTTAGCCGAATTAACCATATCTTTAAGCATTTCGCCAGATTTTAAATCTTGCATAAAGCGACCTTCAGATATACGTTGCGCGGCATCAGTTAAAACTTTTTCACCAACATACATCGCAACGCCTTTTGCAACATAACTACCAACAGCAACCAATGGAATCATTTTATTTATCCTCTTTGTGAAGATTTTTATATTTCACTTTACTATTTTCGCCTTTTGCTTTTTCCAGTGTTGGAAAAGTGGAGTTCATCGGCGGTAATTGTTGCGGAGTTTTTAAATAACTTGCCGCTTGTAAAGCATAATTAGACTGTTCTTTAGGTAGATTTAGATTATCACGCAAATATTCTGACACATTATTATCATAAGTGTAGATATTATGCTTAAATCCAGTATTAGCACGTGGAGCTTGTGGATGAATACGAGCTTCATAGGCTTCTTTTTGATTAACAACTGGCGCACTCGAATGGTTATATTGTCCTTGTGCGGAGCGTTCTAATAAAATAGCTTGACTGCTACCAGTAACAAAAAATAATGCTAGTGCAATAATTTTTTTAGACATTTTAATTTTCCTAATTAGAGTTTATTTATGATAATTTTAACAAAAATATGAATAAAAAAAAAGCACATTAAATGTGCTTTATTTTTAAAATTGAATGACTTTTTTAGGTTTTCTTTCAACTATTTCAGGATCAACTTCATTTTGATATTCATCTGGATTAACTGTTGCACCACGATCTAAAAAAGATAAACCACTTTGAACCTTAACTTGATTATCAACAGGTGCCTTTGTATTTGGCACATTAACTGTTTGATTTCTTTGTTCAGGTTGTTGTTGTTCTTGAACACTCAAGTTAGATGTTGGTTGTTGTGGACTTGATGTTTCTTCAACAATATCATCTTCAATATTTTCTTTGATAATTTCAATCGCTCGTCTTAATGGATTAACCCCACTTCGAGCATCTTTACCTACCGCTTGTTTAAACCCTAAGTAAAGGAACTCACGCATAACATCAGCCACCATTGCTTTAGGTACGTTATCAAAAAAATCAATAATTTGAGCATCTTTAGATTTTAGTTTATTTAAAACCAGTTTAATTGAAACCTTATCCTGTTTCCACCGATCAGGCGAGCCAACGCGACCATACGCATTACCTTTTGCCATAAATATACTCCTTAGATAAATAAGGCGCACAAATGCGCCTTTATTATTGATTAAAGATCGTTTTCAGCTTTATAGTTATATAAGCCTAATTTTGCAAAACCACGAGCATTAGCTAATTGAGGTTCTTCAATATCAACCGCTTGTGGGAATAAAGCACGGATTTCAGGACCATAAATGGTTGCACCGCCACCTACAACTAAGATGCGATCAATATCGCTTGAACGGCTTAATGTTTTCTTCACAAACGCTGTTAAACGCACTAAAACATTTGATACTGCTTCAGTTAAGATAGCAATAATTTGATCTTGTGAAAAATCACGACCGCTTACACGATAAACACGGTTATAAAGCATTTTGTTAATACGGAAGTCTGTTTCATCAGTAACGTTGTAATCACGCTCTAAAATTTTACGCACTTCGTTTTTAACATCTGAAACACCAATATTTTGTGATGCTGTACGATCAAAGTCAACAACTGTTACATCACGAAGTGTAACAATATCAGTTGTACCGTCACCAATATCAATAATTGATACCACTTCTTCTTCAGAGCCAGATACGAATTCGCCTTTATCGTTTAAAATAAAGTCAAGATAAGCACCAACACCTTCTGCTAACATACTCACATTTTTAATTGCGATAGGTTCAGCATTATAAAGCGGAGTAACAACTGTTTTTTCTAAGTTTTCTTGTTTACGACTAATAGTTTCATCGTTACGCTTATTATTTGTTGCGTAGAATAAAGAAATCGGCATACCAGAAACAATTTTAAGATTGTCTGAATTTTTTAATTGCAAGTTTTGCAATAAATGCTGCATTAACACGCATTGAATTGTACTGAAATGATATTCTTTGCGGTCATCAACACCTTCACCATTATTTTTTTCATCAACGGTATAGTCGATGCTACCAACACGATAAGTGTTGTTAAGTGAATTTAAAATATCACCTGTCAAGTTTGAACCTTGTCGTGCGCGAGATGAAATAATACGCTTGCCTAACCAAAGTGTTTTTTTGGTTAATGGGTTGTATTCAAGCACAACACCAATACTTGTACCAAAGCCAACATCCGCACCAACGATACGTACAACATCACTATTATTTTTTAACATAAGTTTTTCCTTTAAGTAATTTTAGAGTTTAGTTTTTAAAGTTAATTGGTTAAAACACGTTGTTTAAGTTTTAACCATTTCATTGCACCTACAAACACTAATGCCGCCATCAATCCGATAATTGGCATTTGATAAAAACCTGAATGAATAATTCCAACAGGTGAAATCACTTGTGTTTGTAAATGAATAAAACTGTCTTTAGCGCAATAAAGGTTTCCATTTTCACCAGATAAAGATCCTGAAAAAATACAAACTTCATTACCGTCTAATTGATCTTCGTTTTTAACAGAAAAAACACTAGATCCCCCAACTTCTTTTGCAGGTGAACCATACCAAAAAAAACCATTGCCATTTTTACTGGCTTCATTTTGATATGATTGAGCATAGTTAGAACCGTGTTCTTCTTTTTCACTAAAGAATAATCCCATAATCATTCCTCATTTTTTATGTTGTCTAAATAGTATCATTATAAACCAATTAAGTCAATAAGGTTTTAAAAAAAACTTTTAATTCCCTTAAAATCCATAAAAGCAATTAAAAGCCTTTTAAAATTCAATAAAAGACTTTTAATGACTTTTAAATACTTTTATCGCTTAAATCTTATACAAAAAAAGCCCTTCAATTAGGCTTTTTATTTTTAAGAAAACTCAACAAGTCTTTCCAATTCTTTGTTCATTCGTTCGGTCATCGTTGGTTTATGTGGTTTTAAATCATTCAACAGATGTCGTAATAATGTATTACGGCGAGATTGAGTATTTCTCACTGCTCGACTAACCGCCATATTTTGACCGTATAAATGGAGTTCTTCTTTTGCACGAGTAACATTCGTATAAAACCATTCTCTCGTCAACATAATAAAATCACTTGTTGATAATGCGGTTAAAATGTACTTAGCTTCACTACCTTGTGATTTATGTACGGTTATCGCATAACCTAACTCAAGGCTTGTTCTTACACTTGATAAATCGCGAGGTTCGGTTTCGCCATCAATAAGCACTTTTAATCCAAATTTATCATCCGATACAACCGTTCCCATCTCACCATTCAAGATTAAGATCTCGGTTTTATTTCCTTCTCTTTCATATTTATTTTCAATACCCATAACACGTTCACCTTTCACAAAGTGTGAGTATGGTAATCCTATTGCTTTAGGAAAGAGTTTTTTTCGGATCAATTGATTTAACAAGTCACTAGATAGACTTGTATTTTTACGTTTAGCGGTAATAATCAAAACATCTTGCAATCCATTCTTTTTAACCAAATCAACATAACGCTTAACCAAGTCAGATTGGATCATATCGTTTACTTGTTGTTGTGCATAATCACCACCTTGTGATGTTGTTTTAAAATGATCGTAGTTATGATATTTCACATTTTGTCTTTGACTTAAAGACAAGTTTTTAGGTGTGCCACTCAAAATAGCGTGAGCAACATCATTTATATCATTACCATTTGCTTGACGGTGAACTGTTGTTAAATTTGCAACTGGAATTGCACCACTATCAATAATGTCGTAGAAAAAACAACCTTTTGACACAGGTGGAAGTTGATTAGGATCGCCAATAAACGTAACGCGTGTACCGCTTTTAACGCAATCTAATAAAGCTAAAGCCAAGCGAGAATCAATCATTGAACTTTCATCAACAAATAGCCAATCAGCATTGATAAGATTACCTTTTTTAGTTGCGTTAATTACATCACCTTCTGGAATAACGCTATCTTGCTTACCAAAACCAATTAAACGATGAATTGTTGTTGCAGGTAAACCAGTTGATTCACTCATTCGTTTAGCCGCTTTACCAGTTGGCGAGCAAAGTTTTACGCTCATATTCATTCGTTTAGCACAATCAATAATGCGTTTTAAAATTGTTGTTTTACCGCAACCTGCACCACCAGTTAAACAAGAAATTCGGCTATTTAATACCGTATAAACCGCACGGACTTGACTGGCATCAAATTGCAATTCTTTGCCATTAGGTAGTTTTTCAACACGTTCAATGTATGGTTTTAAATTTTCAATTTGCTGCTTAGAAAATGGTTTAATCCCTTTGTAGATTCGGCGCATCTGATCGATAATTTTCGCATCTACACTTAAATCAGCATCAGATGAAAAACAGTATATTGGTTTACCTTTTTCATCTAAAACTTGTTTATGATTTTCATCTAAATAAGGGAATTGATGAAAATAATTACCGTTGCTGAAAAAACGCATCATTATTGAAGCTAAAAGCAATTTATCTTCATCACCAAATTTTAAATTTTCTTGCCAACTATCTAAGAAATCTCGGCAAAGTAATGAAGTATTACCTGTTCTTTGAGTTTCTAAGCGGTAAAAAGCATCCATTGATGCAATTAAACGTTGGCGAGCGTATTCTGGAACACCAAATTTACGACCAATATCATCAGCCATTTTAAATCCAATTCGATCAATATTAGCTAAAATATATGGATTACGGCGAATCTTCTCATACGCTGCATTACCGTATTTTTTAAAGATTTTCTTTTGTGCGGACATTGGTACGCCATACTCTTGAAAAAGCAGATCTAATTCAAGACTATCTGTTTTTGCGGATAAACATTTAGCAAGACTTTCAAAGTCAGAAGCCGTTAAACGAGTACGCAATCCGTATTTATCTTGCAACTCAATATGAACTTGCACAAATTTTTCAGGTGAACTGATAGCTAATTCATACCACGCTTTCATCGCTTCATTTTCACTATTGTATTGCGATGCAAAAGCACGTAGTAATTTTTCAGCCGTAACTTCCCCCAATCCTTTCACTTTGATGTTTTTTGTGATGTACTTAACAGTGTTGTCAATTTTAAGACGTTCTGGGTTAATTAAAACTTCGCCATTTTCACTTACTTGCACCACAACTTCTGAACTAAAAATATCGGCATTGATAGTATCAGCAAAACGAGCATCTTTTGATTTTTCGAGTGAAAGTTTACCAATACTTAATGTTTCACCTTCTTCTGGACGATAACCAAGATTGCCTTTAATTGAATATTTTTTGACAGTTTTATTGTTATAAGGATTGACTGAAAAGCGATATTCTGGGAATAAGCTATAAAGCTCATTTGAAAAATCCACGCGAGCGATCACAAAGCCGTCTTTTTCAAAAACGACTTTTTCAACCACAACTGAAAAAAGAGGTTCAGCTTTGACTTGATGAACTGCAACTGGATCTTTAGTAACAGATGCTTTCTTATCAAATAAATCCAACATAAAAATAAAAACCTATCCTGTAAAATAATAGTGATATTATATTACAAAATAGGTTTAAAATCAATTTTAAAACCTTTAAAACCTTTAATTCCTTAAAGGATTTAAAAGACTTTTTTGAATTCTTTTAATTCAATGATCGCTCTATCTACCAAGTAGTAACTAACTTTTCGCCAATCGTGTGAAAAGGACCAAAATGTGAGTTTACTAAAAAAATCGTGATGAACAACGTAAATGAACAAACCACTAAAAAACAATAGAAGTATAAAAATGATGTTTTCATTTTCACCACTTTTCCACCAGTTTAAAGATTTTCTTCGTTTTTTCGGATGAAGGAATGGCACACCAGTTGGATTTGGAAGATCACAAATAAGGTGCATTAAACCACCTAAAGAATAAGCCCATATAGGGAGCCAATAAGCGTGATAGTAAAAAGTCAATCCACCACTTATCAGAAACAACAAAAACCACAATAAGAACCAGTGCGTATAAGTTCTATGCGGTATTAATGATGTTCGCTTGAAATAAGCATTTTCATCATATTTTGAAAACTCTAGTGTATCTGGTGCTGTATTTCCAATAATAAAAGTCCATACACTAACCGCTATCGACCATAAAGGAAAGTGAAAAAATGAAAAATAGACTAACCAAAATGCACCAATTAGACCTATTTTTCGATGTCCGCTAATCTTCACTATGCACCGTTCATTCTTAATGGTTGAGCATAGTTATTTTCTCTGCTCATTACTGGCTTATAGATTTCATTATCGAGCAATTTTGCCACTTCTTCCGTGTTATTTTTTGCTAATAAATCAAACCACTTTTCGTTTTCTTGTTCTAATACAACTTGCCATTCAACAGGTAGATTGTCATGTTTTAACTTAACAATCCCTTTTGATAGACCATCAATTAAAAGACGACCTTGTTCTGGTGCAATAATTTTATTGCCCTTTACAATATCACTAACAAACGAATCAACCGCACTTTCAGTCAATGTATCAGTACCGATGGAATCTCTTAACAATTGAGTGAGTTTGTTTAACTCTTTATCTTCTTGCTGCATTGTCTTTTTGAGATTAAATAATTTGACTTTGTTAGCAAGAATAATTGGTGCCATCAAAGTAATAAATGTTTGAGTAGTTCTCGGCGTTGGTGCCGTGCTTTCTTCTTGAATATGCAACGTTTCTTTTGTTTTATTTAATATTTTAGGTAGATTTTGATTGATACGTTGCTGCGCACCTATCATCTTAATGTTCGCTGCAATAGGGCTATTAACAATCTTTTCCAATTTACCAATAACACTAGCCACACTATCATTAACGGCTGACAAATCATTAACATCTGGCATAGTAAGTAACTTTACGTCAAAAATTAGTGATTTTGCTTTTTCCAAAGCGTTAAATCTAAAGCTAGGCACAACACTGTTTTTTTCAGCCATTTTCATTATTAAAAAGGCATCATTTATATTTTGTTGATAACCTAGATCATTTTTATAAAGATCTATTGCTTTATTTCTGAGTACATCAATATTTGAACCAGAATCTTGAGGTTGTGGGATAGATAACATAGTAATCCTCGTATTTGTACGCAAACCATAAAAAAGATTTATGTTCGCCCTGTCAGTAATCTTGCGCTCGAATTTCTCAATGAGCAACTCTCTCTAATATTCTATTATGAAGTTTCTCAAAGCCAATATAATTATGTGTTAATTCTAGCAGAAATCAGGCTTTATGGCGATATAAATTGGGGCTTTTAGCATTTTTATTTAAAAATAATGATTGAATTATGATATAAAAAGATAAAAAGACACTTAATTTGTATTTTTTATGCTTTAAAATGAGTGTGAATTTATCGTTTTTAAGAATTTATAGATTTTGACGATTAAAATTTTGGGATTTTACTGATTTTAGAGAAGCACAAATGCCACGCTATTGCGTGGTGATTATTTATGGTTTAATGATAGATTTTACTGATTAAGTTCGCTGAGTTATATCGCTATCTGTCATAAAATCAGGTATGTAATTGTGATTTATATAACAAGATGGAAGTTCGTCATCACCCATTACTTCAGCTTGTATCATTTCATTGATCTTGCTAATTTCATCGGTAATATCGCTTCTTTCTTCAAAATACGTTGATTTATTTTTTTCAGTATCTTGAATATAAGATTCTCGTAAGGCTGAAATTTTAGCGAATGGATCTAAATACAATGTTCTTAGTCCGCTCAACTCTTGTTTTTTAAGCTCTCTTGCTGCTTCAGCCGTAAAGCGAGCATCAAGATATTTTTCAAAAGTATCGGTTTTAAATGCCCCTTGATGACTATGCACAGAATTTAGTAAACCGTCTAATTCTAGTCTGATTGTGGCATCATTTAAGCATAAGTATTTAGTTAATTCTTCTAATTTACCTTTTTGTTTGTAATTTAGCTTAATCCCATTTATATATGAAATAGGGTTAAATTTAGCTTCTTTACAATGGTATGGAAGTGTTTTTGATTCATCATTTAGGATTTGATAGCCAATTTCAAAATCAATGTCATTTATCGCACCACAATCCCATAATCGAATAATGTTTTGCAGTCCTTTAGCCATCAATTCTTCGTTGCTTTTTACGCTGCGTAAATCTTCTAACTCTGGAATATAGTTGTGTTGTCTTTGATCGTAATACATCGCATCAAAAGCATCCGCTTTGATTAAATCATTATATTCACTGTTTGATACACGGCGCACACGACCTGTTGAAATCAATTTACTAATCGTTTTCTCAACATAATCGTATGAAGTGGCTTGATATGTTTTTCCATTATGAAATTGAATAGGGGTGTATTCTTTTTTGTAAGCAGGATATTTTTGACCGCCAATAAACCCCCATCCGCTTAATGCAGTTGGTATTTGAATGTTGATATTTTCTATTTTTGAAGTGTTTTGTGTTTCGACCAAACGGTGAGCTAACAATACTTTACGCACCGCAATAGTATGCTTTTCATTATGGAAAGTTGATCTATCCATATTGTGAATACGTTGGCTATTACGATACAGTGTACTTCTGTAAAGATTAGCTATATTCATTCTTTCGTTGTCACGCGCAATCAATGACTTAAATTGTAAGTAATCTAATTCATTGTAATCATCAGCCATTGTTTTATGGCGTGTACGGAATACGATTCGTTGAGAGTACACAACTTCCAAATTATTCATTTTTACAAAAGAATGGAATTTAACTTCCAATTGCTCGGCAGTTAGATCAATAAAGTTTTCGCTTGATACAGAATCAATCCAGTCTAGAATTAAGCCTAAACCATATTTAAGGATGTTTTTACGTGCAAACTCAGGTAGCACCTTATTTAAATAAGTTGCCTTGATAATACGTGGTTGGAATTGTTCTTCGAGTGCGTGACGAGCATATTCATCAGTTGCCAAAACTAAGTTGGCACCGAATTCAGCCGTTCTAAGCGATCTTAGCGAGCTGATAAAGCGATTTTCTTTTAAACGATAGTCAGCCTTGCTTTTAGCCTGCCATTCTTTTGTATTTGTGTTAAGTATAAATTTTTTCTTGCGGGTATAGAGTTGCTTTGTCCGCTTGTTAACATCAAATTCAAAAACGAGAATATTAAGATTGGTTAATGATATGATCGCATCATTGATTGAGTTATGACTACGATTGAGTTGCAAAGCAAGTTGATTGCGATCTATATAAATAGCGCATTTTTGATTTGCGAAAAAGTTTAAAACAAGAAGTTCGGTTGCATTTAGTGTTCCTGCAACGCGTGAGATAGCCGCATCAATAAGTCTTGAGCGTTTGTTGAAGTTTTGTTTAAGTTCTTGTTGAAGTTTGGTTGAGTGAGTATAGTTGTTTTTCATAATTCATTATAAGATAGAAAAATTGCTATTTTTTACATTATAAATTAAAAAAATATTCTTTCAAGGCTTGTTTTATGTTTTTTTTATGGTAATATACACATAGAAGTATTTAGTTGAGATACTTTCATTATAAGAGAAATAGCAATTTTTTTAGAAAAAGGCGCATTATGCGCCTTTTTTGTTTCTATTGTTTTTCCAGCTTCAAGGATTCATCATAATAGCCATAACGCCTAAAAACATTATTGAAATTCAATGGTTTGTGTGATTTATTGAATTCCAAAAAGCTATCATAAGTGAGCTTCAAATCTCTAAATGAAATGGGTGAGCAAAAAATTGCATTAGGGTTAGCAAAAACCGAAAATGTTTCATTGTCCGTTAAACTTTTTTCCATCTCATTTTTTATTTGTCGCTTATATGCGTTCCAATCTGTTTCTATTTTCACTCCATCTTTCAATAGTTTACGCTCAATCCACTTGCGAATATTTATGTTACTTGACATTTGTCTTATCTTTTGTTCAAGCTCTGCTGCTAAGGCTTTAGCCTTCAGTGAATCCTTATCTAAAGCTGAATTTTTAAGCGTGTAATAAGCGACCATTTCAGGTGAATAGAATAAAAATTCATCATCTTTTAAATGGGCGCAGTTATCTTTTGTGTAAAATCCTTCAAATGGTCTGAGGATATTCATCAAAGACTGAATTGAGTTTTCAGTAAAGCGATAAGTAAATGGTCTAGGACCAATTCTTGATCTTGTGTTTGAGTTGTTCTCTATTTGTTTTTCATTGATGTAGTTAATTAGAGCAAACAAAGGAATCAACTCATCTTCATAAATCACTTTTTTTAGATAAGTTGTTTTGTCATTGGAAATCATTACTTCATATTGCTGCGTAACAGAATCTTTAGTTTCAATTTGTTCAACAGGTCCGCACCCACTTAAAATAAGTGCGGACATTGTTAACGATAGTGTTTTTTTTATCATTTGTTTTTTAGATACTCTACGGTTGCAATAAATTGTTGGATAAATTCTTCGTGTGATTTAGAGTTGAAGCCTGTTGGATCAATTTTGTATTTACCTTTAATAACAAACGTTGGTGTGCTAGTAATTTTTGCTTGTTTAGCTAAACTAAGTTGCATTTCTTTATTATCAACAACTTCTTTGCTATCCCAAATATTAAAAAACTGTTCTTCAGTTAATCCAAACTGACTAATAAAGAGAGCTTTTATATCTTCAGCACCTTTTATATTCTTTTTAGTTTGTAAACCATAATACATTTCATTTATAATTTCTTTTTCTTTGTGCATCTGCTCACCCATAGCCCACGCTTGAGTGATCGTTCCTGCATTTAATAACCCATCAATATTGATATAACGATAAGTTTCATTGTCTTTTAAAGTCTTATGGAGCTTATCTGGTATTTGATATACATACTGATAGTTATAGCAGTGGTAGCAATTAAATGAAAAGAATTCAATGATAGTATCAGTGTTTTGAATTGGCGTTTCTAATAAACTATATTCGCGCCCTTCTACTGGATTATATTGGATCACTTCAACAACTTTATTGTCGTCAGATGGTGAATTTGTTAAAGCGAAGCTAGAGAAAGATGTTGATAACCCTAATAAAATGGCTAGAGTATATTTGTTTTTTAATTTCATTTTTAATACCTTTTAACTATTGGAATATGTTATTATAGAGCAATAAAAAAATATCACAAATGAGGATTACCAATTTTATGCAATTTAAAAAGAAATTAATACCTTTAATTTTTGCTTCATTATTGAGCAGTCAGGTTTTAGCTAATGAATTAAATAAAGATTTCAGTGAAAATAACCCCATTGTAAATCAAATTAAAGTAGATGAAGATTTCGATCCTAACGGCATTACATTTTCTGCTGATGCAGACAGTAAAGAAAATGACTGTTTGTATCATTTTCCGTTAGAAGCGGTTGCGCACACTCACAGTAAAAAGATGGCAGAAAACACTATAATGCTTTGCTATGCTAACTTTGTATCTTTCGTTTCAAGTGATACCAAGACACCATTGTTAGTAGCCGAGCATATTACGCAACCTTTATTGGTCGAAAGTTATAATCATCGTGATAAGGTAAAAGTGAGATTTCATCGTGAAACACGATTGCCGCAGCGCGCCCAAGCGTTTGATGAAATGTATCAGCCAACTGTTTATGAAAACAGCCCTTATAAAATGGCAACTTTAGCCAGTCCTTATTATCAAATATCTTATTTTGATGTGGATAATACATTTTCTTTCGCTAATGTATTACCATTAAATGCAGAATTAAGAAATGGTCTTTGGCTAGGAATTGAGAAAGCATTAAGACTTTATGTGTATGATGTCGCTCAAGAAGGATATATCGCATCTGGCTCTTATTACGATCCTAAACAAGTAAATTATCGTATCGGCGGCGTAAACGGTGTTGCAGTACCAACTTATGTTTATAAGGCGTTCTACTTCCCAAGCAAAGCTATTGCAAGTGCTTATTGGATGAAAAATGACAATAGCGGAAAATATGAAATTATTTCGATTGAAGAATTGAAAAATAGAACTGGCATTGATGTTTTTCCTAACTTAATGGCAAACATTAAGAAAAAAGCAGTTTATCCACCAAAACCTTTTTATGGTGAAGAAAATTATTTGGGTGCAGCTAAAGAATTTATGGGAGATTACTAATGGCTGAGAATAAAATCAAACCTTTAATGGATCAGCAATATTTTGCTGCGAAATTTGATGAAACCACTGTTGGATTTAGAGCAGATCTTTATCAAGTTGGTGCATTACAGTCCATTGAGCGAAATAACATTGAACAACAAATTCGTGATTTTGTACCGAATAGTGAATGGCGTAAAAATGTAGAGGAAAAACTCGAAAAAGGGATTGTTATTGATGATCCAGAAGTAAATAAAGCCATTACAGACGGTTTACGTTTAGGAAAACTCAATAAAGAATCTAGTATGGATGAAGTATTAGATTACGTTGAAGAAATCCGCGATAAAAATCAAGAGTGGCGAAAAGCCTATATTGATCTTAAAGACGAATTATCTGAGCGACATTATGACCGTTTAACATTCTGGGCGAGAGATAGTAACTTTAAAGGTTATTTTAACGGTGAAACCGCAGAAGATATGAATTATCGCTTTGGTAATGTTCAATATAATGAAGAACGTAATATTGACAGCATTGATAAACGTATCGCTGAATATCAACGTGAATACACAGCTATTTTCGGTCATAAAGATCCTGCATTTGATATAGAAAATCAATCTGATGAAGTTAAAAATCAAATGCGTGAGCAGTTTTATAACAACATACTTCGTTCGCAAGAAAAAGAGCAAGAACAACTTGATCGTATGTTAAAAAATGAAGGTGCCACATTAAATTATGAAGATCACCCAGAAGCAGAACGTTATCATTTCTTAGAGCAGGCGTATAATAACCCTGCGTTATTAGATGAAAATACGGCTGAAATGGTACGTTACATTAAAGCTAACGACAATATTCCAGAAGAAGATAAGGTTAAAGCATTTTTAACGCTTGCTGATAATAATATGGTTCACGATGGACTAATGGAACCTAGTGAAGCATTATATTATGATCCTAATTTCAAGATTAGTTATGAAGATCAAGTTAAAGTGTTACAAGATGCAGGCTTAATGGAAGCAGAGAAAAAATTAACAGACGAGCAAAAAGCATTACAAACTGTTTTTGATGATCCGCTTCAAAGTATCAAAAATATGTTGCCCGAAAATCAACGTCATTACATTGATTTAATGATTGATAAAATTGAAAAACAGGAAAACAATGATGATACACCGTTACATATCCCAGATAATGTGCGTGAAGATATGAAGTCTTATTTACCAGAAGATATGCAGCAAAAATTCGATTCTGCTTATCAAATGGCAAGTAAAACAGAATCAACGCCTGAATACATAAAAACATTACTAAATGCAAATGCTAATGCAGATGAAAATAAATTAAGTGATGTATCTTTATCTCAAGTGCAAGAGGCAACAGAAACAATGCTTGATCGAGGAAAAAATCAAGAAAACCTTATTGAGCTAACAAATAATGCCACACTTGAACAAAAACTTACTAACGATAACGATATGAAACTCAAAAATCAATTGGGTAATGGCTTTAAAATGAAACCAAGCCCAAGCATCTAAAAAAAAGAGCCGCATAATGCGGCTTTTTTATTTCATCAAAGAAATCGTTTCAATTAGTTGTTTTTCTAATGCACCTTTATCATCATTTATGATCGCATCTTGACACTGGATAAGACACTCACACCAATTTTCAAAGTCAATTTTTTTCAATCGACTACCTTGATAAGCAATATAAAGTGCATTTAATAGTTCATTACTTATAACCATTTAATATCCTTAAAAGCCTTTTAAAAGGCTATTTAATACCTATAAATCCTTTTAAAAGGATTTAAAAGTCTTTTAAAAGACTTTAAAGCATTTAAAAACCTTTAAAACCTTAAAGACTTTAACCTTATTAACCAGTATATCTTGCACTAAGTTTAACGTTCGATGATCGTTTTCCTATGTCTTTACTTTGCCATTTGAAAAAATCAAACTCAGCAGTCATAAATGCACTACGGTCCAGTAAAGAGAATTTTTGGAAAACAAACAAACCAATCAAATAAGTTAACAATTGAAATCTTACAGGATCGTTCTTTTGTTTTTTTATTATGAAAATTAACCAATGAAAGAAAACATAATGAGCGGACGGACAAAACAACCAAGACAAGTTAAAATTTGTCGGCATTAAATGGCTAACAGGTTGAACTTCCTCATAAACCATAACATCAAATTCTTTTTCAAGGCTATGTTCTACGTCATTGTAAAGTACAGCTTTTAACCAAGTAGCAGAGATCCAATCGCCAGTCCAATGACTATTAGTTAGATGTGGGGTATCTTTAAATAAACGCTCAATTTGTTCTCTTTTAACAAAGATACTTAAATTAAAGCGATTTTCATCGCTCAGTAAATCTTTTAACTTCATTTTACTTTCTGTCGGCGAGCCTTTAGGTAGGATCACGTCTTGTTGAGCAAGCCACAAAAGAAATTCCATCACATCTATGTTTGCCGATAAAGTCTTAGAAGTAGAATGATTACACTTCACACCTTCTGGAAGCTCACAATTTAATGGTTGCACATCAAAATCCCAAATATTAGTAAAACTTTCTTTATTGGTAATTGATTGTATGCGAGGATGAAATTTATCAATTTCGCTATAAAGATTGATTATTGTTTGAGCATCAAGTTTACCAAATACTGAGAAAACATCCCAAACACTCACCATAACAAGAGAAGCGCAATGGTTGGTGTTGAGTTTGTATTTTGTAATATCAGTCATTTTTAAAGCATCGGTAAACCATAACTTAATGTCAGGGTAGTTTTCTTGCAAAAAAAATCCTGCAAAATCCTTTTCTTCAAAAGGGATGCTTTTATTTTTTAGGTAGATAACACCTTTTAATGTACTAATAAAGCCTATCATATTGCTTAATAACTACCGTAAATATCTGGGTCGGCAGGTGGTTCTTCAGGTTCTTCATCTTCTTCAATATCTTCTTCAGTGAATTCTTCTTCATTATGTTGAGAGTTCATTTCCTCTTTAATAATATCATCGTAATCACTGCTAATATCTTCATTTGAAGTTATATGTTCACTTGAAGTTTCTTGATTGATTTCATTTTTGAATTCATCAACCGCACTTTCAAGTCTTGATTGAAGATTACTTTCAATTACTTCCACACCTGTTTCTTTTTGCTCAAGTGATTCTTCTGCTTGTTCAGCATCACCTATTGTGAATTTCGGTGATTCATTTTCAGCTTTTTCAATTTGATTTTTAGGTTCCACCGCTAAATCAGCATTTAAAGCAATTAAATCTTCAAACGCAACAAAGAAGTTTGCCATCATCGCTTCAAAACCTGTTGTTAATAAGATTTTTTGCCAAGAGCTTAAATAAGGTTTGAAGAATGAATAGCTAGGCACAAAACGAATACCATCTAAACGAGTGATTACGTTAAGTTTTTCTTCCACTGAAGTAGGTGCGTGAACAGATACGCCATTCGCAATCATAATACCTGCATAAAATTCAGGTAAATTCATATTGTCAATGTTGTAGCTGTAATAGCTGTCACTTCTAAAAGTAAACTTGCGATCTTCGTACTTTTTATTTTCAAGAACGAGATAATCTTCAATGTTACTTTCGATTTTTTCACCGTTCTTTTCTTCGTATTCGTTTTTTAAGTGTTCCTTATCAATGTTGGCGTGATGCTTGAAAAAACCAATCAAAGCATTACCAGAAGATTTCATCGCATTACGAATAGACTTAATCTCTTGATAAAGTTTGGCATAAGTAATATCTTCCAAATTAGGGCTGATTGGTCTTTCTGCAAATGCACGTAATTTTTCTTTGATTTCTTCGGAATAACTATCATCTATTTCCAAAATATACTTCAAGATAAAGTAACAATAGGTAAATAAATTGATTTGTTCTTGCGAAATATTAGGCATATAACCAATATATCCTGCACGTAATTCTGCTGCTTCATCAATATGTTCAGTTAAATGGCAGAAAGGGCAGAGTAAACGCGTTTCGGACGTAACGAAATCAATGTGTTTTTCCATACTATCAGGAAGATAAACCCCACAAGACTGACATTTACCACTATTATTGATATGTAGTTGAGCGTGTTTTAAACGTTCAATACGATTATCAATAGCGATCAAGTCAGGGTGAAGCATATTTGTTTCTGTTACCTGTTTAGTATCAAGCGTTTTAAGGTGTCGTTTTTCAGCATCAATCATTGATTGGAAGTTTTGTTTCTTAACCGAATCAGATTCTTCATCAAACAATTTTTTATAATGCGCGATATTATTTTGACATTCTTGTTTTGCTTTATCTTTTATATCAATAGTGATAGCAGAGATAATTTCTTCACGCTCTTTATAGAGTTCATTTAACATCAACTGTCTTTTTTCACGAGCTGCTTGATAAGGCAAGCAGCTTGTGACAGTAGGATGAACCACTAGTGGTCTAAAACCATAAACATTACTAAATTTTAAGTATTTTTTACTCACTACTGATAATTTAGATTCATCAATAAGAACCTGCGTATTACCAAGTTGTTTTGTTCGTTGAGTAAAATTACTTTTACTTAGATGATGTGGTTCATCTTTGTTTAAACTTACTGGTTGATTTTTATTTAATGTAATCATTTTACACCTACTCAGAAGCATCATTTTGATTTTGATTAGAATCGTTAGATTCAGTAGTTTCTGAAACCACTTCGGCTAACTGATTTATATCAAAATTTTCAATTTCACTATCAATTTTTTCTTGCATAGCTTTTTTTTCTTTTTGAGCTTCTTTTAATGCTCGTTCATATTGCTCTTGCTTTTTATCATTAATATCCTTCAATAATTTTTTCTGAGTTTTATCAATGTTTTCTAATTCTTTAAGTTTTAAAAATGTTTTAACCTCAGTATCAGGATCGTTTACCGCACCCAAGTTATTAGAATAAATTGGTGGTGATTTAATTAATTTATCAACGATAAAGTCAATAGGGTTTAAGTTATCTGGGTTAGGATTTAATCTTTCATTTGCTGCACTTAGTTTTTCCACTTCCGCTTTAGCAGAGAAAGCATAAGCTCTACCCAAGCGCGCACGTGCTTCTACAATACCCAATTCTTCGTTAAGTTTTTCACGAATTAATACGTCCTCTTTCGTTGTGGATAACGCCCACGCTTCAATAGGTGAAATTGTAGAGTAGAGTAATTGAGAAGAACGACCCTCACCTTCCCTTGTTGACATAATTGCTAAGAATGGCGCACCTTTACCAGATGGACCACGACAATATTTAACTAAAGACTTAAATTCTGCATCATTTAATTTAAGTGCTTCACGAACTTCTGTTGCAACCTGAATATCACCTGTCATAAAGATAGATGTTGAGAACGAACGTATAAATACTGGATCGAAATCCCCAATATCTTGTGAAGATAAGATTGTACTCATACCCCATTTACGACCTTCACGGTTATAACGGTCAACTGCTCGGATAATTTGTTTAGAGCCTGATTTTACAGGGCGATGGAATTCATCGAAAACAACATATTTATCTTGAGCAAATAAGTTTTCAGCACGGTTTAAGTGATACCAACGACAATTATCTGGGTATGTTGATACACGCTCTTTTGATAAACGGAAATCTTTTGTTAACAAATATGAATAAACCATATAGAAAACAGTTGTTTGTTTATCACCTGTTGCCACTAAATCCAAGTCAATAGACAAGAATCGTGCGTTAGAAAAATCAATAGCCGTTTTTTCAAATAAATTCGGATAAGATTGTGCGGCTGTTCCCAATAGACGGCGATATTTATCTGAAATCACCTCACCACTACCTTTCACTTCAAAGTTATACACATCTTTAATTGATTGATGTTCTAATGCTCCAGATAAATCATATAGAGTTGGCACAGCAAAACGTTGAGCTATTGAAGCATAATAATCAAATGGTATTAACTCGTCTTTTGGTTTACCAGAGTTGTATTCTTCAATGTAGAGGTTAAAGAACATATTTCTAACATCGTACCAAGAAGAAATACCTTCTTCGATTGGAAGATTGTATTTTTTAATCAATCCATCAATCATACTTGATGTGTTTGGCTCGTAAATGTTTGGACGACCCATACGACCATTTGATTTATCTCGATACGCACGTTTTAACACTTCTTTTGTTAATGAGTTAAAATCATCATCTTGTTGACCTATGATTTCACAGATAATATCTGCCATCATATCTAACTGTTCAGGATCGGGTTCGTCAAGCATAAGCGGTAAATCACAAATATTTACAGCATACTTTCTGTTCATTGTAATTTTATGAGCTTGCACCAAGTGTTGTTTTTCTGGTGGAAGTGCGCTTTTTAATATATTTGCGAGCGCGGCTGATGAAGGTCCAATATCAATAATAGAGATAAACGGAAATTCTGTCGCACCTGCTTTCAACATCGCACCTTTCAGTAGTGTATTAACTAAAACAGATTTACCAGAGCCGGGTTTCGCAACAAGGAAAATACCCCAAGTAGTTTGTTTACTTGACATCAACTCAAACGGCATAATTTTACCATCAACACTTCGAGTGATAATGGTAGGGTTATCAAACACCGAAGCAGGACGGAATAATGGCGACATTACAAACATATCAGTTGTATTAGGTATCATTGTTTGCGCACGGCTTTTTTGTGTAATAAATGGCAGACTATCCATTAAAACTACACTAGGACTACCGCTAACGTCAGATACACCACATTGACCCCAAGCAGAAAGATATTGAAGTAATTGTGAGTGTCTAGTTTGAAGCAGACGAATATCGCCTTCAGGTGCATAGGTAACAAACTGCATTGTCATACGAATATGCAATTCACCCGAATTATGCACACCCATAATTTGTTTGTATGAATCTGAAATACGGCGATTATCACCACTTAAAAAGAGTAATGCGTTTGCGAAACTAGGCTTTTTACCGATTAAAGCAATACCATTTGACTTAATACTTTGTTTAAAGAAAAATGGGATTTTAGCTTCAGATAAACGTTTGAATAAAACGTTAAATGAAGTTTTTTCTAATTGACCTAAACTAATAGTAACTGGTGCAAATATCATATTTCCAACACGAGCATAACGCATATTATGAATATCCACAGGATCATTTATAATAATTTGGCTTGCTAATGATGGCATTATTGCATCCTTGTAATCGACAACTGGTAAAGTGCTTTCTAGTTGTTTGCCATAATGTATATTGTTTTCAACTAAATTAACTTTATCACCGAAAGTCATTGGCTCCCAACTATATAGCTCATTTGTTTCTTTATCTACTTCAAAGTTTTGAGCTGTTTCTAAAGGATTTAATGTTGCACGAACTACGTTAATAGCTTTTTTAGCTGTTATTTTTTCAACAGCAAAACCATTTTCTTTAAAAGCTGTTTCAATCATTTCAACAGTTGAATCGTGATATGTTTTTAATTCATTAATACCAAGATAAAATGATTGTCCTTTTTGATTTCCATTATTGAAGTAATATGGCGGATCTTTTTCAAGAGCCTTATTGCGGCGTTCTAAGATTTCTTTTAGCTCGCGAGCTTCAAGTACAGATGAACTACTCCAAACACCTAAATAACAGTGTTCAGAGTGAATAAATTTCGGAAGGTGATCTAACTGAGAATCTGTTACATCTTGTAAATTAACTTTTAATCTACGTGTAGATTTAGATTGATTACTTACAAATGATGAAATTTCTTTTCTACCGCCATCAGGATCATATTGGAAGAAAATTTCAATTGTATGACCCGATTTACGCAAAATCTCAATAAGAGCCGATTCATTGAGTGAATGAATTTTATCAAAAAATGTTCTACGTGAATTGGCGGCACCAGCAGGATCTTGGTCGTCCATCATACTTTTAATACCGTTGAATTCAAAAACGGTTAAAAGACTTTCATCACGCGCAATGATAGTATAATCATCAACAATAGTTTCGATGTCGATAAGTTTATATGGATCTTTATTAGTTATGCGGTATCTTGCATAAATTAATGCTTCTAATATTTTTGCAATTCGATTTAACGGACCTAAATTTGGTAATCTCATATTTCACCTTTTTAACCTTGAAATTCTTTACTTGCGTTAGCTTTCATCATTTGTTCTAACAAATCAGATGAATCAATAATAGCAGTATAAGTAACATTATCGTGAAGCGTTGTGAAGCTGAAGATAAAGTTCACATTAAAATCCTGCTTAACTTCTTTTTGTGTTTCAGGATCGTTGTAAATAATTTCAGCAACAGACATATCTAGTGTGCCATTTAACACTTCAATTTGTTGATTAGGTACAATTTCAGGATTCAACAAATTAAAACGCATTTGAGTTGGAATTGACACTGAATAAACATTTCGATTTTCTGCCAAGAATTTTAACGATGGCGTAATAGCTGCATATTCAAACTGAATAGCAATATCGGAAAATTTTAACTCAGGAACAACCATTGGATTATCTGATTTAAGTAATACAGCTCCATCCACCGTTGGGAATGTATAAACGGTATCAGGTTTAAACCGTTCTGATAATGGTCGCATCATTCGATAATTTATTTCTTTTGAATAATTATCTGTAATAATTTTAATAGTATTTTGTTCTGTCATTTTAATAATCCCGATCAGTTGAATAAAATATACCAAAAATTATAACATAAACCGTATAAAAACAAAAAGCATCTAATACAGATTAGATGCTTTGTTTTTTTTGTTTTTTAAATTATTTAGTGTGCCCGTCTAGTAAATCGCAGTTTGATTCTGGGATTTTGATTTCTGGCAATTTAGACATATCAATTTTAGGATTAAAAATTAAATTACCGTTCTTATCTCTAGTAAATGAATCACCCATTTGTTCAGGGATTTCAACCATTGATTTGGCTTTTTGTTCATCACCTTTTTCTGCTGCTTCTTTAATCAAATCCGCTTTTGCTTCAATTTCTTTTGCTTTAGTGTTTGTTTTTTCAATAATATCAGAAACTTCTTTAATTTTATTTCTTGCAAAATTCCAAGAGTTAATTTCTTCTTTCGTCAAAAACGATTTTTGCTCAACAGTTAATTCAGGTAATGACGGCACTGTTGTTAATTGTTCGCCATCTAATAACGCTTTGCTTTCTTTATCGAAGCGTTCCATTTCTTTTAATAAACCACTCATAACTTCTTTGTATCGAGGTGTTTCTTTGAATTCAGAAAGTTGAGCTACGGTTAAATTTTCCACGTTATCATAACCGCCGTATTGGTTTGTTGGCGGTAGTTCAGCCAATGCTGAAATTGAAATTGTGCATCCCAATAATAAGGCAGCAGCTAGTGTTTTTTTCATAATTACTCCAGAGAGGTGTTAATAAATTTTGATAATAATACATTATTTGCATAAACAAGGCAAAAGAAACCCCGAATATTCTTCGGGGTGTAATTTATTTTTCTTGTTTTTTACTTAATTTAGCTTTAATTGTTTGATCCAATTTATCTAGGTATGGTGCTTTGACGTTTTCAAAAACAATAAATTCATTGTTTTTTCTAGATACTAAATAATCGTGATAAAACCCAATAACACCGCGCAGAAAAACAAGAACAAAAATAGATTGAACAATCAATTCAAAGAGGGCAATCATTGTAAATACAGCTTGACTGTCACCCCACGCTGTTACGCCGTTAAATTGTAAAATATTTTGACTAATATTGGTTCTACCACCATTAAGATAAAAACCAGTAATCATTTCAAAAACTGCGATACCAGATAAAACAACCATAAAAGTGGCAATATACTTAATAAGTTTGCCACGTGCTTTTTCAAGTATTTTTTTATCGCTTTCATCTGGTTGATGTGTTGTATCAACTTGCAATTGAACTATATCTTTACTATCCCAATGATAACCAAAATAAATCTTACCAATTGTTTTTCTGTTTTCTTTATCCTTTTTAAACCCATATAGACCGCGAATAAAGAGGATAGAGCTTAATATCGCAAGCAGGTAACGTTCAATTGTAATCCAGTTACTTGAGATTGGTGAATTTGATAAGTAGTTATGTGTAATGAAAGAATCGTTAAACATAACAAAGAAAAAAGTACCAATGATTGCAGCCGCAATTTTGGTTCCTTTAGATGACTGAGATAATTTATTTGAGATCATAGAAATGCTCCTTTTAAAAATTTTTAATTGAAATATAACATAAAAAGACATTAAAGTCAATATACAATATATTCTCTAATGCCGCTTTACTTTACAGGTTTATTTAAATCTTGATCTGCTTTTGTTTTTATCGAATAGGGTTTGACCTAATCTAACGCTTTCAACTGTTATATCAAGATCGCTTAAACCTAGTTGTTCCTTTATACTTTCATTATTTTCATTATCTTTATTTACATATATTTGATATAGCGTTTTTATATCATCATCGTAATCACTTTCTTTGAACGGTTGTTTGACTTTAATTTTTAGTCCGTCAATAAAGTCTTGTTGTAATGTTCCTAACTTATACTTCAGGTAGATTTTATAATCCTCAAATCGCTCTATATATGAGTGTTTATCCTTTACATACTTAGGTGCATCTTTATCCATTGAACAGTTAATCAATGGTGTTTTTAGGCATTTTGCGTTTTTTATATTTTGAATAGCATCATTACTTAACTTATAAGTGTAGATCACATCTGCATAAAAAATCCCAAAATCAACATCTGTCGCCGTTTGTATTTTGAAGAAATCTTGTGGCTTCACTTCTTCTATTACACTATTTTTACCGTTGTGAGCGGTGTAATAAGTATAATCAAGTTTGTCTATATGGTTAAACGTAGTGTATTCATTGGACCAATTAGCGTTCCAGTTAATAATGAACACGCCTTGAGATGCCATAGTGTAAAACACAAAGAATCCCATTAAAGTTGCGATAAAGTGTTTTCTGGTTACATAGTAAAGTGAGCATAATACGTAGATATACGTTATTACGTTCAACATCCACATAAAATAACTGTTTTGTTTAAAATTCCAATCAAAATTACTGATTGATAGATAGAGATATATCACCAACATTAAAGCTGTTATAACAATAAAATATTTGTGCTTATTCAGTATTAGTGATTCAGCTTTACCTTTTCTTTTGAATTTAATGTGAGAATAATAATACCAAAAATCCAATAAAATAAAGAAAATCGGAAGCAGTATGATTGAGCCATTAAAGAAACCAATCACAGCACCTATATAGGCTGCAAAAAATAAAATTATGTTTATAATTTTGAAATAGGTGTTTTTCTCAAAAAAGAGTGGTGTATATCTAAAAAGAGAAAAAAAACCACTTATTTTCTTTTCAAAAAAATTCACGATTGGCGCAACCCAAGATAAGTTCTCAGTACCCTCGAAAAATCTTACTGCTCTTGATTTTTTTTCAACCTTTTTTTCAGCTTGTTTTTGTGTATCACTATATTTAGTGTGATTATTAAATCTAGCATCATTATCTGCAATGATACTTTCACCATTACTGCGCTTATCTTTTTCGGTTTTACCATCAAAGTTTTCATTAAGTAAAGGTGTCATTTCCTTATATTTTTCTTTATCAATGATATTTTCTTGATTTTTTTGTTCTGACATATATTTATTCCTTAATTTAGGATGAAATCTTAAACTGATTATAATATAATTAGTTTGTTTTTTATATTTTTTCGTTCAATCAAGAGGCATTTTTATGAGTAATATTAGCTCTGAACAAATTGAAAAAGAACTGAAAGCCGCAACAGGTGATGAACTTCGCAGAAATAGAGAGGTTCGCTCAAATTATTGGCGCGACCTTTCTTTAACAGCAAAACTAGGTCCGTTCCCTATTGAATCGTTCTTTTTTATTGTGATTTTGATGTTTTATCCTACTTATACATCACTTTTTATGGTGATTGTGTTTTTTATTGTTTACGCCATAGCAAATTCACGTGGATTATCTTTCAGACAATTGTTTTACTACATCCAAAGTATGTTGCGAGGTCGCAAAATGTCTAGAAAAATCACTTTATTTGGCTATGAAATCAGATAATCGGGGGATTGGATGGCAGGCGGTCAATTAGCAGCTTATCGGATGAAGCATCTTTATTTACCATTGATGCTTTTAATCGCCACTTTCGTTGTGATGTGGCTTATTTTTGGTTACTGGATTTCGCGCGGCATATTTTGGTTGAAACTAAGTGAAATGAATACGGTTTTTTCTTTTTATAACCTATTCTATTTTTATGATGTCAATTCACCAGACATTATTGCTCAAATGAAGGCAAATCCTGATAACTGGACGTGGGGTATAAAACTATACAACTTAAAGTATGCGTTAGTTAACTATGAATCAATGCACTTATCGGGTAACGCTTTTAAAATTTGGGATCTGATTAAAGTATTTTGGTTTTTTAATGGTTATTTGATGCCGTTTTATGCTTTGTTTGGTGTGGCTATTTTCTGGTGGGGTTACAACAAGATGAATGGTAATCTTTTCACTGAAAAATATACAATGGATTCATTGATTGTTCGTGAAAAAGATTTATACCCTGAGTTACATCCATTAGTAGATCAAGAACTTGTTATGACATACAACTTGATTGATGACAGATGGGCGCCGCCACTTAATGAATATGAGTTTGTTAGACGACACAACTTACTAATTCAAGGTAGAGATAATCAATGGATTGATGAACACGGAAACGCCTTCCAAAAACTTGATTATTTAAAAACCAAACAAGTGTTTGATAAGCAGCTCGGTCCAAGATTTTACGGTTTTGAAAATATGCAACCACACAGAAAAGCAATGTTTGCATTAATTGGTGTGATGCTTAATAAAAACACTGATTCTGTCAATTACAAAGAAGATTATTGTATTAAGCAGGCAAGAAAACTATCAAGAGCTTTTGCACTAAAAGGTAATAAATTTGATGTAAAAGATCCTGATATGTACGGTGAGTGGGTTGAAGAATACTACAATATGTTCAAGGACCTAGATCGCTATAAGAAATACATTTTGTGCCGACACGCTTATGAGTTAACTGTTTTTGCATCATTATATTCGGCAGCTCTTAACTTCCAAAGTGTGTTACCAACATCATACTTTAAATGGCTGAAGATTGTTGACCGAGAATTGTATTTTGTTCTCAACTCAATTGGTCGTCAAAACGTGTATTTTGTTGAAGTCGCAGGTGTAATGACACATTGGTTAGTTGAGTTTGATTCTGGTATGCCGCAAATTTTACCTAAAACAAAAAATGCGGTTAAGGCTTTAGAATCTGAACTACGGAAGTACAAAGACGAAGAACCAGACGAACATTACTTCAGAAAACGTTAAACGATAAAAACAATAAAGCCGCTATTAAGCGGCTTTATCTTTTACAATACAGGTTTAGTAGAACAACCATTTAAATACGCCGTAGAATACTGCACCTAAGAAAGCTAAAATTAAGATAGAATCAGCTTGACCCCTTCTAGTTTCTTTTTCAAGGCGTTGACGTACCTCTTGTTGTTGATCTTCTGGTAATGTTCTGACGTACTCAGCATCATGTGAGCGTTTTGCAGCCCAAGTAGAGGACCACGCATTTACTGCGCTACCAGCCATACTACCAACTTCTTTAACGATTGCAGCACCAGTTGCGGCACCTACAAACCCTGCATTGCGTACTGTTCTTGTGTTACTCATAATTACTTTCCTAAAAATAAATAACACAGAACTACTACACATATCGAATTAGATACTATTTCCAGTTGAATGTCAAGTCTTTTTAGTATATAATACAATTATTATTTTTACATTAAGGGTATCAATTTTATGAAAAAACATCTCTTTCGCCGTTATTTTGTTATTTCGGCAGCTCAATTTTTTGTGTTTTCCTGTTTATTTACAGCTCTAGGTGCTTACACCTATCAAGATCATAAACAAATTTCGATATTAAATGAAAAGTTATCAACGGCTGAATCTGAGCAACAAAAATTAAAAGGTTTGCTTAAAAAACAAACTGAGGTAATTGCAGCTCAAAGTGAAAAAATGAAAACAACTGATACACAAATTGGAGCTATGCGCCGCAGCTTAAATAATCAAGCAAGCGAAATTAATAGATTAGATAATGTAACTAATGACTTGTCAGTTCAGAAAGATACTGAGCAACAATTTAATGATGGTTATCCACCAGAACAGAATCAACAGGAAAGAGTAGTTGAAATGCCTGTTTTAGATAATCATCAAATCGTCTTACCTCAATCTCAAAAAGTATTTAATAAATAAAAAAGAAGCCTAAGTTTAATACTTAGGCTTTCTTTTATTTGGTTTCATTATGTTCTTTAGCAAGTATTAAGGCTTGTATTACTGCTGCAAGATTTCTTTCACATCCATTCTTCTTTCGGATTTTATAGAGTTTTTCTGCTTGTTTTTTTTCCAATTTAAAAACAAATTTTTTCATCGGGCCCCCAAGCATTGCATTAAGTCGAAAATTCGAGGTGATACATATTTGCCATTAACTTGTACTGGCTTATTACACTCGTTTAATTCATCTATTTCTAATGGTGTTAAGGTTGATGTAATAGCTGAATTTATCATTGTGTGTTTTTCGGCATCTTCAATAGTATTTTCCCCAATCAAATATGGTGATATTGATGTAGTAATGTATCTTGTTGAGGTTATGTAGATCCCAGTGAAACATAACACTGTTGATAAAATGATGGCAGCGAATATTTTATTGTTTGATTTTTTACGGAATCGCCGATAAATAGCAATCATCACATAAATGACACTAATTAAAGGTAGTACAAAAAATGACAGAGAGATCAACTGAATCATTACATTTAAGCTAAATGGCAGTTGTTCTAATAAAATGTTGATTAAATTTTCATTCATAGTTATACAAAGTCTATATCTGTTTTGTTTGGGTTGTTTTTTCTTGTTGCAGGAAGCGCATAAAGATCTAATGCTTTATAAATAAGATGCTTTGGTCTTAACACTAATGCGTAGCCTGCGATGGCAATCATTCTACTTTCTATGTATAGATTAACCATCTCACCTTCGTATGGAACATTTTTAACCACTGGCTCTTTAAATTTAGTAAATAAAAATCCTTTTAAGCTAAAAAATTCTCGATTAAAAAACTGTTGTAATCTGATCTTTTTTTGCAGTGATTTCTTTTTATTTTCCAATTGAATTAACGGAGCAGGCTTTTGAATAATATTACTTTCAATCTTACTCACTGGTTTGTTTTTTATAAAAACACAAAGCCAAGATAAAAAATGGAATCCGTACTTCTCTTTACCATCTAAATATGCTGTTTTCTCTACTGGCAGGTTAAGTATATTGAAATTATCCTTACTTACAACCTGTTCAAATTCTTGTTCAAACATCACTTAGTCCGCTTTGATACTTTTTATCAGTCTATTGTTTTGCTCAAAACCAAAGTTTAAACCAGTTAAGTTTTCAACTAATTCCATCGCAATAAAACTACCAAAAGCTATTTGATATGAAATATAAGCGAAGTAGTAATAGAGATAATTAACTTGTTCTGCACTTAACTCGGTTCTTATGGCTTTTGTTGCGCCGTCTATTAATTTGTCATCATATACAGCATAGAGTATTCCGCTTGCATTACCTGTATATAAATGTTTATCCCATTGAGTAGGTTTAAATAAATCAAAGGTAACGCCATTTCTTATTTCATTGTTTAATATTTCTGGCAAGAATAAACCTTGTTTAGCCGCCAATGATTTAGTATAAGCCAAAGCAAGTGAAAAGACGGTTGATAAATAACCACCTACACCTTTTTCATCTGGTAGATTTTGAGCTTCGCTAATTCCATAAAGTGTCGCCATATATTTCATAAATGGAATAATAGCAGGTTTTCCTTGTTCGATAGAAGATATATATTCTTCCTTCAGCATATTAAATAAATAACCTCTTGTAGTTGCATTTTCGTGATTATTTATTAAGGTAATTGTTGCTTCTGTTATTGAATTGGCAATAGCAATCTCTTGTTCAACATCCAGTTGAGATAATGACAAAAGTTCTAGAAGTGTTTTATCTGAAGAAAAAGAGCCTTCACCAGTCTGAAACGAAATCAGTGAGCTAACCCCATTTATTGATGATTGAATTAAGTGTTCTGCGGCATCAATAAGATCATTTGATTGCATAATAAAACCTATTGTTAAAATTACTGTCATAATTATATCACACCGCTAAAAATCTAGCTATTTTGTTTTCGTTTAGTAATAAAAAATTTAGCAAATTGGACCAAAAAATCCTTTAAAGGTTATTTAAAAGCATTTAAAATGCACTTAAAGCACTTTAAGGGAATAAAAGGTAATAAGGGGAATTATGGTTTTAAAGGTTTTTGAAGGTTATACAAATCAGAAGATCACTAAAGACATAATGATGGAAAGTGATTCTGAAAAAATATTGATTTATGGTTACGCAGGCAGACTTCATATTACATTACAAAAAACGTATGCTGATGCTAGTTTTATTTTTGACTTAATTGCATTATTAGCTATTCTTAAATCTGATAATAGCAAAGAGTTTATTGAGCGTTCATTTTCATCTTCAATAATTTTGTTTCTTAAAAAACTAGATGTGTTTAAATTTGAGAAGATTTTAATAGCTATACAGAAAAAGTATGTTGAGCTTAACAAAGCCAAATCACTAAAATAATAAACGCTTTCCATTGGAAAGCGTTTTTGTTTAATAGTGTTTTATTGTGAGTTTAGATAAGTCATAATGCTTGATAAGTAAATCAATATTTTTAACCCCTCGCCATTCATTTACACCAAGAGAGTATAATACTGTTAATTCATCATCAATATCAGGTTCCCAATCTTCACAATTAAAACAGACGGCGTTATAAGTATATCCATCAAGAGATACTTTTAATTTTAAATGGTTAAGATTCACACCAATTCTTCTGGTTTCACGAATTGTTATTTTTCCAGAAAAAACTGGTTCCACAAAGTTTTGCCCCCAAATTGCTTGATTTAATTCTTCAATGTTTGGGATTGTTAAGTCTTTGCTGCGCGGAACATAATCAACATAAATCACTTTATCAAAGTCGCTTTCTTTTAAGCGCGTTTTAGCTATCTCATTAATGATTCGTATAAAATCATCTAACTTATCCGCATAAAGCGTTAAGCCTGCCGCCATCGCGTGACCGCCAAATTTGACTAGAATTGTAGGATCTTTGCAAGCCACATCGTCAAGTAATTCTTTCATATTAAGACAAGGGATTGATCGACAAGAGCCTTTATAAAACCCATCTACATAAGTTAAAGCAATAGACGGCTTGTTATAAGTTTCTTTCAATCTACCTGCAACAATACCAACAACACCTTCGTGCCATTCACTATCTTCTTTAGGGTAGGCGACTAGCACGAAATTGTCTTTGTCGATTTTATCTTCAAATTCATTAAAAAGCGCATCGACAGCTTCCGTTTGCACTTCAGCCGTTAGTCTTTTCCGTTCTTCATTTAAATAATTTAATTGGTGAGCGGTTAAATATGCAATTGTTTCATCTTCAGTAAGAAGATTCATTAACCCAATTCCCATATGAGAAATCCGACCTGCGGCGTTTAGTCGCGGAGCAATCTGGAAGCCAATATTGGATGTTGTGATCTTTTCTATATCAATATTTGCCACTTTCAAAATGTTATTGATACCTTTGTAAAGTCCTAAATTATCTTTAAGCACTTTTAATCCATTTGCAACTAAAGTGCGGTTGTTGAAATCTAAGGTTACAACATCGGCTACCGTACCAAGTGCGACATAAGGGAGTAGTGATACAACTTTAATCGGCACCTGCTTATTTTGCTTAGTCAGCTCTTGAGAAATCGCCGCACAAACATACCAAGCAACACCAACACCGCACAATGCTTTTGATTTAAAATCACATTGTGGATGATTAGGATTTACAATTACTTTAGCGTTCGGCAGTTTATCGCCTGCTAAGTGGTGATCTGTAACAATTACAGATAAACCAAGTTCGTTAGCTCGTTCAACACCTGCTACACTTGCGATCCCATTATCTACGGTAATAATTACATCTGGTTTCACAGTTTTAATATAGTGCGTTGATGTTGCAATAATTTGCTCAGATGTTGAAAAACGAAATTTATTTGTTTCATTCGCATAATCGCTAACATATTGCAGTATATTTTGCTTAATTTGCGATTCAAGTTGAGCTTGCGTTTCCACTGAACCATTCACCCATCCATCGTGAGCAAAGTCCACGATCTCTGGTGTCAAACCATAACCGTGAATACTTCTATCTGGAATCAACCAAGCTATATTTGCTTTTAATGCTTTCAACATTCTAATCATAACTGTACCTGCGGTAACACCGTCACAGTCATAATCAGCAATAACTACAATGCGTTTATTTTGTTCGATTGCGTTTAATATTTCTTTGGCAACATCTTGTATAAAAGTTAATGAATTGATTGGCAGTATTTTATTCAGTTTATAATCTATTTCGTCAATAGATTTAACACCCCTATTCATTAACGCCACATCAATAAGTGGGTTGCCAGTAAAATGATTTTTCATAAACCCTCATTTGTATAAATTTACTCTATTATAGAGTACGACAAAACACCGATTTTGTCAAGTTTTATTTTTACATTACAATAAAGAAAGTGAGTGTTAATTTTGCAAGAATAAAAGTTTAACTTTGGAATATTACATTGATAAAACCAAAGTAAAGCCTTATGTAATCTGTATTTGTTTCATTTTTTATTTATTTTGTATTTTTACATAAATAAAACTTGACTTATATTGTTTTTGTCGCTATAATGCACCCATCTTCATAAGTAATGAAGTAAATTTTTTAATAAACCAACACAAAGGAAAAACTATGTTAAATGATCTTTTTGAAAAACAATCCTTAACTAAATCAGCTTTTGGCAACTCTGAAATGCGTACTGTTGCAATGAAAGTTAGTCATTACGACTTAACAGGTGAAGAACCTTTAGTTATCGGTACTGATTTAGAAACAGGTGAAGAAGTATCTGTATCTTTACGACCTGCTAAGGGTGCTAATGCTGATCGCACTACAAACATCCGAATGTTAGCAGGTGAGGTTTCATCAATGAAAGCTCGTTGGGTTCGTGAGAATGGTGTTTTATTCTTCAGTAGTTGCTATAAAGGTGCAAATGGCGTTTATTCAGCAGGCTATGTGCAAACTTTATATCACGGCGATGAACCGTCAGAAAAAGTCTTGTTAGAATTAGTTAAACAAAACCAAAAAGCATCGCTTGATGCAGGTTATATGTATATCAAGTCTTTAGGTACAATGTTCACAAGCATTAAAAACAATAAAGTGACTGTTGGTGTTGAAATGATGTTATTAGACGATGCTCATTTCAAAGATTTACCTGAAAAACACAAACCTATTTTGGGTTATAAAAGCAAATCTGAATACCGTCCATTTGTTGCTAAGTCATTCGATAACTTCGATCATTTAAAAAAATACGTTGAGATGATTTTAGAAAAGAAAAATGTAACAATGGGTGTAATTGTTCGTTTGAAAGCAGAAATTGGCGATAAAGTTGCATTACGCACTTATATTGGTAATTCTGGCATCACTTACAATAAATTATTAGGTGAATTAGATACACCTGAAAATCGTGAAAAATATGCTGATGCGTTAAAAAACAAAGAAATTGTTTTAGAAGTTATCCCAACATTAACAGTGTTTGCTTCAAAAGCGTTCTTAGAGCGTTTATATACGCCAAATACGGTAATCCCTACACCAATGGCGAACATTTTGAAAAGTGCTTATGAATTACCATCGGCAAACAATCAATTCCCGACACGTTTAACAACGTTAACTCGTTTAGGTCTTTCTATTCGTGACAAGTCTTATAACGATAAAGGTGAATTAGTTGATGTAGATCCGTATTTAGGTATCAGCATTATTGAAGCTGATTATAATGCAGATCGTTATGTTGGTATGGGTGTAGCATCTGTTTACGCGAAAACAAGTGCTATTGATTTCAAAGATCCTGATTGGATTATTGAAAATTGCACAACCGACAGTTTAGATAAAGTGAAATTTACTGCTGATAGCGTTCGTAATGCAAATGGTATTTCACTTGAAAAACGTGAAGAAAATTCTCAAGGGCGTTTAAACGATTTATCAGAAGCAAATAATGCTGTTGATAATGATAATGCTAATGCAAAAGTTGCTGTTGAAAATAATTCGGCACTTGAAGTTGACGACCTTGCTGACGATCAAATTCCGTTTTAAATCAATTATTTAACACATAAAGCCCTGCGAAAGCAGGGTTTTTTATTTATGAAAAAACAAAAATAAAACTTTACATTTTGTTTTATATGGACTATAATACAACCATAACAAAACATAAGGATTTTACGAAATGATGAATGAATACAACAACCCATACGAAGTTAAAGAACCACCTAAATTTTTAGGTAGTAATCTTTTCGATTCTTTAGATATTAGTGTAGTTGATATTGAAACGACAGGTCTTAATCCGTTAAATGACCGCATTATATCAATTGGTATCTATCGTTCTAAATATGGCAAAATTTTAAAGCCATTCTATTGTGAAATTGATCCTGAAATTCAAATACCGCCTGCTGTATCGGCTCTTACTGGTATTTCTAACCATTCACTCAAGCTAAAAAATGCACCAACGTTAGATCGTGTTATTGATGATATTGAAAAATATATTGGTGAAAGTACCCCTGTTGCTCATTATGCTCAGTTTGACCGTTCTTTCGTTAACCCTTGTGTATTCCTTGAAAATGGTTATTCGCCATCACATTGGATTGAAAGTGAAGATGATTTAATGTTAAAAGCTCAATTTAATGGTAAAGGACGAAAATGGTTATGTACGCATCGTTTAGCGTGGCACTCTTTTTTAGTTAATTACAATTACGAGCAAATCAGTTTAAAAAATGAAGCGTTGCGTTATTGGTTGGAGCCTAACTATATTCGCAGTCAAGAACCGCATAATGCGAAAGCGGATGCGTTAACAACCTTGCGTGTTTTTCAACATATTTGCAGTTATGTTGAACATAAAATGAATGTTAAAACGTTGGAAGATTTATTTGCTTTAAATGACCGTGTTAAAGCGTATTCAACATTACCTTTCGGTAAATATCAAGGCGAAAAAATCCAAAATGTTCCTAACGATTATATCGAGTATTGCTTGTTCAATTTAAATAATATGGATTATGAATTAGGTTTAGTATTCCAGAACGAGTTAAACGAACGCAAAGCAAAACAAAGCTATATTCAAGGCGATAAAAGCAGAAAATTTATAAAAGGCGATTCGCTTGATGTTGTTGATGAAGTTTTAGGAAGTTTGCCAACTAAACCTAACAAACCTGCTTACATGACAACACCAAAACGTGAGCGTAAACCAATACCTGAAAAAGTATTAAGAGATGCCGTATATGCCACAGCATCGGTTAAATATAAGCAAAATCATAGTGATAAGAAAGTAAAACCTAAAAAATGGATAATGACAGATGGTAGTGAATTTTAAAGGATCAACAATATGATTAAAAAAATGGGAGTAGTGGCTGATTTTGATAGAGGTATCAGCCCTTATATTAAAAAGGCTAAAAAAGCCTATGATCTAATCAAATGTCAAAATTCTCTCGGTAATGAATTTTTATTTGTAACAGATCTGGACTGGCTAACTAAGTCAAGACAAAAACGATTAGAAAAAGCGATTGAAGAAGTTAAATATCCTTTAACTGAAATGGAGCAATCAACTTTACTATCGCATATTGAAGTAGTGGCAGCAGCTAAAAAACGTAAATCTTTAACCTATGAAGAATTTGATAAAATCTTCAAAATGATTGGTGTTTATTTTCGATTAGGTCTGCTTTCGTTGTCATTCCCTGAAAGACGAAATTTAATTACCAATTATTGCTTTATTTACCAACTACAAGCCGTAGCAAGTAAATTTGAATACAAGGATATTGAATTTATTTGTGGTTTGGCAGCTCAAGGTTATACGATTGCCGAAATACTAAAAGAATATCCTGATCGTGACTATCAAGATATTTATCGCTTATTACAAAAAAATGGCGTATCGAGTATATCGGTCAAAAAACGACAATTGAGTTGGTCTGATGAAGATCGTGATAATCTAAAATCAGCTTTAGAAAAAGGTATGAGCTTTAGTGAAATAAAAGAAAAGTTGATGCCAAAAAGAAGTGAAGCTGCTATTCGTGCTTACGCTTATCATTTAGGACTGGTAAAAACCAAACGAGGTTAACTATGTGCGATTATTGCGAAATCCATAAAAAAGCCAAAAAGTTAATTAACGGTCAATATTATTGTTTTGATTGTTTAAGTGTTACTGATTCTGATAAGCCAGTGAGATACGAAAATTTATCAGCTCTAAACAAAATGCCTAACGAGTTGCAAAACTATCGTTTCAAGAATGTTTTTAGTGATAAATCTAAGGTTGTTAAATCTTTTGAAAAATTCACAAATAACGAGCAAATTTTAAGTTTTGACTTTAATTTTCTTTGGGTAACTACCGAAAATTATTTAGATACACACAAAATTGCTGCATCAATTGCTAATGAACGACTTGTTCGCCATTTGCCTGCTGAATACCTTGATTTAAACACTGTTTTAATGAAGGAAGCAACATCATTTTCTGATAATGGCGAGATGGGTGATCTTTTAGACACTATTGAATCCAAGCCATTTCATTGTGTTGTTTTATCTAACATTGATTTTCTAAATAAAATATCAATTAGTCGTTTTATTTCGTTTGTTAATGCTTATTTAAAAAGTGCAATTTTAGATGGGAACCTTGTTGTAATTGTGAGCGATTTAAAGTTATCTCATTTTATGGAAACCAATCAAATTATACGTAATTTACTTAATCCTTATAAAGATATGATTAAAGAAGTTAGCGTGAGAAAAGGGGAGTTGAATAATGCCTAATTATGAAAATAACAATATCCCTGAAGATTCATTTGTAGTTGAACCTGATTACGGTATTGATAGCGTATCTCATTTTGTTGAACCAACAAAACGAAATAAAAAAGAGAATGTACCACAATCCATTATTAGAACCGAACGACAATTGATTGGTGCTTTATTTTATATCAAGGCACATCCTGAAATCATTATCGGTGAAGTAATTTTATCTATTCGCCCTGAATGGTTTGCGGATGAAAAACATCGTAACATTATGACGGTCCTAAAATTAATGATGGAGCGTGGCGATGTAATTATGCCTACTGTTGCTGTTCAATATTCTCAGATTAAAAATGCTTATAAGGGTGAAAATGAAGATTTTATCCTTGATGATCTGAAAAAAATGAGTTTTGAATGGTTGAAGTTGTTGAAGCGACAAAAATCGCAAGAAGCTCGCATTTTAGAAGGGTTAATTAGTGTTATTCGTGATAGATTTTCACTGGGTGAATTTAACTCTTTATACAAAAAAATGCCACAAATCATTAAGTCAGATAAGACAAATAAAGAAAAACTATCAGAAATTGTTTGTGTTATCGACAATATGTCAGAAAGTTTTTCAATGCCTGTTGTAAAAAAACAAGGTATGGACTTAATGGATGCGGTTGCTAATGCAATATTATTCCGTGAAAAAGTAAAAAAAGGCGAAATTCGCGATTTAGGTATGCAAACTGGCTTCCCTGAATTAGATCAGGTGATTGGCGGTTTTGGGTTAGAACGCGGCAAAGTTTATAGTATCGGTGGTTTATCTGGTATGGGTAAAACAACTTTTGCTTTAAACGTAGTAACAAATCTAGCTAAAAACAATTACAGAACGATGTTTTTTAGTTATGAAATGTCGGAAGCCGATATTCAATACAAGATCTTAGGTGCTGAAACCAGTATCAATCCTAAACGCATACAACACGGTGAATTAGATTCGCAAGAATGGGGTTTAGTATCAAACAAAGCTGAAAGTTTAGGGCGATTACCGCTTGATTATTTAGGCTATGCTGAGTTAAAAACATCTGATATTTCAAAACTTGAACAACGGTTAAGAAAAGAAGTTGAAGAAAACAAAGTTGATGCTGTTTTAGTCGATCATATTGCTTTAGTTGGTTATGATGCCCTCAAAAATGTCAAAGAAACGGAACGTATAACGGCGATAGCTAGACGATTAAGCCGTTTAGCGAAAGAGTTAAATGTAGTTATGATTATACTTTGTCAACTTAATCGTGGTGCTGAAAAACGAGGTTTAAGCGACAGTGATCGCCGTCCTGTTCGTTCTGATGTTAAAAGCTCTGGTGCTATTTGGGAAGAAAGTGATGTGTTTATGTTCATACATCGTGACGGAGCTTTCAAAGCTCACAGCATTGAAGATAAAAACAAACCTAAATACGGAACAATTATTGTTGGTAAAAACCGTATGGGGGAAGAAAATGTTGATGTAACAGTTGTTTCAGAACTTAATTATTCACGGTTTACTAACTTATCAGACGATCACTTATTACCGTCTTGATAGTAATAAAAAAGCCCCGATAATGGGGCTTTTATTATTTATAGTTATTTCAATCCACCGATTGCACCGCCACCGCTTGATGACATTGGGTTTGAACGCAATCCTGCTGTTGCACCACCGCCTGAGCTACCTAACATTCTAGATTCAGCTCGACCTTGTTGAATAATTCCACCAAGATGTTGAGCTTGTCTTTCTGATTGGTCGTCAACTGTCATTTGTGCGTTAATGTGACCCATCGCTTTTTGGTGTAAACCATTGATTAACTGTACGCATTGGATTGTGATCCAATATTGCATACCGATAGAAATCATTACATAAATGATACCACCTGTCATCATTGTTGATTGTGTTGCTAATCTTGCATAAGCATCATTCATTAAGAATGATGAAAGCGGAATAAATAAACCACTAAAGATTATAAACGCGATACCACCAATAGGTTGTAATACTGGTCTTAAACCGTTTTCTAGCAACATAAATGCACCAATTTGCGCTCGTCCTAATACTTCCTCGCCTTTCGATAAGGTAATACCGATAGCCATAATATTGATCGCAATTAAGTTTACAAAACTACCAATAGCCCAAGTTAATACACCTGACACCCAATAGATTGTTGGTAATAATGGCAAGTAGATTGCAAGCATCGCACCACCGAAGTAAAGGATATATCCCATAATGGTTGCAATTTTCACTGATTTTGAAATAACTTGCGATAAGATTGAATCAACACTTAATAATGCAGGGTTATTACCTGTAATTTGTCGTGTTGTCGCTTCCACCATTTCGTTATTAAAGCCAGTGTTATGACCGCTTTGGATCACATCCATTACTTGCGTAAATCCAATAATACCTTCACCAATTCGCATCATATTATTACCTGATGATTGTAATTGTAATAATGGATGCACAAATTGATCGTTAGATTTTTTATTTGGATCGTAACCTAACCATTGTGAAACATTGATACCAAAGTTATTCGCTTGTTGGCTTGCTAAATTTTCACTCGCCCCTGAAGTAGAGGATGTTGCGTTATATAAACGGATGGCACCAGTATTATTTACGCTATATCCATAAGGGTAGTAGTAACGTTTAAATTTCTTAACAACGGTTCTATCAATACCTTGCAAATCTTGATCGCCAACTTGTAAATTCACTTTTTCAGTTGAGAACGCAGTATTAATGTATTCTGGAATAGTGATAATTGGCGTAGGCACATCAATAAAGTCAAAGTTTGTCGAAATACCTGATAAGGTTGAGAACCAAGAACCTGCTGAAATCCAACCGTAACGTGTCGCATCGTGGAACATTTTTGCTTGCAAAGAAGCATATTCCTTAACTTTGCTATTATTATCTAAAACACCGTTTACATCTCTAATAGAGTGTTTTGTATAATCCAAGTAAAGTTGATTTACGGCGTTTTCAAAGTTAACTTTCATCGTTTCTTTTGATGCACCATTATTAGCAGCAATAAAGATACCAATTAAGTTTTTCGCATAATTTAACTCTGGGTTATACGCAATTTGCATACCGCCACTGGTTAAACCAAATCCTTTATTGAAATCTTCTTTACCTAAATTAGATGGCTCATTAAAGATAAACGCTGCATTATTATCAGCTAATTTACGAACGTTTACACCTGACAACATACTATGTACTAAATTATAGTATTTGTACTCCATTTGCTTCTTCATCATATTTAGTTCGGTTATCTGATTTTCACTTCCACCGTCTTTTTTGTAATAAATACCTGAACGAGTTTTAGTGAAGTCAAATTTTTTCTTATCATTAAAGAAGTTAAACCATTCATTGTAAAGAATAAGAATTGATTGCGCTTCAGCATAAGCAACGGAGTTTTTCGCTCTTGTTTTATCGCTTAAATCTTTTAATTTTCCACCTTCTTCTTTCAAGTCAAGTGATACTGGCAACGTAATTCGACCACAATAGTTTGCAGGCACGTTATTATCTGATTCAGCTAACGCATTAAAATAAGCCTGTTCTTCTGGTGATAATTGTTGGTTTGATGTTGTACGGTATGTTCTGAATAACGCACGGCGTTTATTAACATCCCATTTATCCCTTAAATTACCAATAGAATCGCGAGGACCAAAGTTAATACGGATCTCACCATCGGTAATAACTGTTTTTGCACCAAAGACAAATTCTGAACTACCCCAGAAAGAAGTACCTAAGTTTGTAGCATCACCATTGATTGAAGAACTACTTTTACCGTCAACAGTTTTAATGTTGCCTTCTAGAGAGTTATTCATAAATACTGAGCAGTAAGCCGCATCAGCAATCGTGTCATTTAACGATTGGAAGTTTTTAAAGCCAGTCAATTGCTCATAAATAGCTGCTTTTGTTTTATATTCAAGCTGTTCTGGTGATATGGTTTTTAATGCCGCCGCCCAAATTAAGTCACCAAAACGTGTTGAAATACTATTACTTTGTAGCGCAGCAATTAAACCGATAGAATAACCAGTTG